>Ga0160420_100019_pt1 | contig 114651 bp, 128 predicted proteins | sample CelAP2metagpilot_FD_108197 | JGI IMG/M metagenome (GOLD analysis project Ga0160420, IMG submission 108197) | Phycosphere-associated microbial communities from algal ponds in Kailua-Kona, Hawaii, USA - Cellana AP2-5-5 metagenome pilot | ecosystem: Engineered > Artificial ecosystem > Aquaculture...
CCTCCTCCTCCTCCTCCTCCTCCTCCTCCCATCACAACAGCAGCAGCCAAGCCACTGGTGGCACCCCAGCCACCCGTTTCAACCAGAGTTGAGGGAGGGAGGGAAGGTGGGAGGGAAGATGAGGAGCAGGCCCATCCCCCTGCGTTGCCTTGAGGAGAAGAACGGGGAAAGGGGGCGGGGGAGGACGAGGAGGAAGGGAGGTGGGAAGGGGAAGAGGACTGACCCCACCCTCCCGCAGATGATATTGGCACAGGAGGGGTAGAGGAGGAGGAAGGAGGGAGGGAGGAAGAGGAGGAGGCAGCACCCCAACCATTCCCTGCTCCTTCTCTTTCAGTAGACTGCTGCTGCTGCTGCTGCGGCGGCGGCGGCGGCGGCAGCGGTTGGTGAATGGGTGACAAAGGATGGATAGAAGAAGGGACATCCTTTCCTGCTTCTCTTCCTGCTCCAGAACCCCAACCACTTCCCTCCTCCCCTCCATCCCCTCCATTCCCTCTCCTAACCCCTCCCCCCCCCCCTCCTCCTCCTCCTCCTCTGTCCCTGCCACCAAGCCCTCCCCCACCCCGAAAGCCGCCATCCCCCTCTCCACCTCCCACCCTTCCTCCTCCTCCTTTTCCTTCTCCTCCTCCTCCGAGTCTACCGGTCCCATCATCGCGATGATCGTATTCTCTCCTTACATCCCCCCCTTCCTTCCTTCCTCTTCCTCCCCATCCCCCCCCTCTCTGTCGAAAAAGGTCCCTTTCCCTATATCCTCCCCCCCCTCCTGCACCCCACCCTCCTTCCCTCCCTCCTCCTCTCTCTCCATAACCCCCGCCAACAGTCGCATGCCCATATGAGGACAGGGACGAGGAAGGGGCATCTCCATAATAAGCTGACCTGTAATCAGATAAGGGCCCTCCCCCACTTCTTCCTCCGCCATCGAAGCGAGAGCGGGAAGGAGGGGAGGAAGAAAAATTTGCCTGTCGCTGCTGCTGCTGCCGTCGTTCTTCCTCCCGTTGCTGCTGCCGGGTGCTCCATGGATTGGATACTCCTCCTGCAGGACCCGCACCAGCAGTGGTGGCAGAGGAGGGAGACGAGGAGAAGATTCCTCCTCCATCTGCACCACCCGAACTGAAATAGGTGTTGGTGTTGCTATTTTTGCGGCTGCTACTGTTGCTGTTGTGCTCCTCTCTCTCAGAGGATGACGACGAGCTTGCACCCCATTCCCCCCCTCCTCCTTCACCTCCTCCTGACAAAGCGGCAGCAGCGTTGCTGCAAGGAGCAGCAGTCGCAGTAGAGGTACCGCTCGTCATGTTCAAAGTCGCGGTCAGGGTTGTCAGGGGGTTCAGAACGCCCCCATTCCCGCCGCTGCTACTGCTACTACCCACCCCTCCTCCTGACGAATTTGGCGCCGACGCCGACAACAAGCCCGGGCCAGCAGCACTATTACTACTGCTGCTACTGTTAAGCCTACCCCCTTTCGACCCTATTGGCGCGTCCACCAATCCTCCTCCTTCTCCTCCTCCTCCTCCCCCTCCTCCACTTCCTCCACCACTAACACTCATATTAATCGAGGACGGCGTCATCACCATGGGTGAGAGCGCCGTGAGCGGTTGAGAAGATGAGGAAAGCGAAGAAACTGACTGTCCCTGTCCCTTCCCAATCACGGTCAAGCGAGAAGTGGAGCCTAATGGAATAAGACGAGGGGCTTGAACTTCTGCTTTAGACGCCACCGCTTGTAAAGCGGGATTGAGGTTTCTGGAGGTGAAGGTACGAGGTTTGGTGGTAGTTGTAGTAGAAGTGGTTGTATTGGTAGTAGTAGAGGAGGAGGAGGAGGAGTCAGGGGAAGGAGCGACTGTCGCAGGAGCTGCTGGTGTTGTCTGTGAGGATGGCGGCGGCGCAGGGGTGCGGCTCATTGAGCTGGCCTTTTTCGCGCTGTCGTCGCTCGGGCCGGTCATTCCTCTTGCGTGAGACCTGTCCGTCGTTTTCTGTGCATGGGAGTATGGTGTGTGTATGTGTGCATGTGTATGCGTGGATGTGCGTGCGTACATGTGGGTGGGTGTATGTGGTGTGCTATGTGGAATTGTGAGTCGGGTGAGGCAAGCATGGAACGATGTGTATAAAAGAGGTGGGGTGGATGCTTATCATATGCGGAAATGTGCCAGTGCCTCAGAGCACCACGCATCATCCTTTTAATCTTCCTCCTTGTTTTGCTCCTTGTGACAATGAGCTTGCTTCGCTTGCTTTGCTTCCATAATTTCGCAATGTAGCTAATGGTCGTAGTATTCATGATAGCCGCGCAGCTGCGCAGACGGATTTGCCTCGCCGACAGCCTGCCTGCTCTCACGCGGGCTTCTTGTCTTTTCACCTCGGGGTGGTAATGCATCTGACTGTGCCAAACAAGGACAAGAAAGAGGTGGAGAGGAGGAGGAGGAGAATAATAATAATAATAATAATAAAAAGAATGAAAAGACATATAGAAAGGGATGCTGGACCAAGCCAGACCTTGGAAGATGAACAAGTACCTCCCCGTATTGTGCTCATGTTCTGCCTTTCACACATGCCTACACCCACAGAAACGCAACTACCTGATCTAAACGAAAGACATGGCGACCAGTACGAATAGCAGCAGCAGCAGCACGGCCGCTGCCAATCCCGACCAAGCGGCACAGCTGAACGACGAGGAATGTAAGTCGATGACCTCGTTGTAGTCATTGTCTCTACACCGGCAGGATAACTTGCAACGCATTTGTGCTTCTCAATTAAATACACCCGTCATGCGACTCTCCCTCCCTATCACGACTCTCTCTTTCTTTCCGTCCGCACAGTCGAGGAGCACGACTTGCCCAAGTACCTGCAAATCGCCGAGACTGCTGCCCTCCAAGCCGGAAAGTAAGAGTACTTGGAGAGGGGGTGTGCGTTGGGGGGAAATTAGACGTGTGAAGAGCTGGTCCATGCATTAACTGTGGTTTTAGCATCGTTGTATTAGCCCTATTAACGGAATGAAAGAAGATTTACTAAACCTACTGCCTCTGACCTCTTGTTTCCCCACAGGTTCATCCGTGCCTCCCTCGAACGCCGGGGCCGCTACGGCCTGACCATCAACGACAAAACCCGAGCTGGCTCCGCTGCTGTGGACCTGGTCACTGAAGTTGACCTACAATCTGAGGAGATCATCATCCCGTCGATCCGGAAGGCCGTGAGTGGATCCGGTCGCCGGCATGTGTTCGTTGGGGAGGAGTCGGCCTTCTTGACGGGGACGAACGAGCTGACGGATGAGTGCACGTGGTTTGTGGATGGGATCGATGGAACGACCAATTTCATTCACGGTTACCCTTTTGTCACGGTAGGTCTTGATTCGTTCAATTTCTTGTCTATTCATCCATTTAGTGATCGAGTCATCCGTACATTCATTCTCACTACACATGAATTGGTAGATTTCTTATTATTTATTTTACATTCGAGTACTTCGATCCTCATTTCAAACACCCACGACCAGGTCTCCATCGGCCTTCTTATCAAGAAACAGCCTGTGGTGGGAGTGGTCTACAACCCTTTTCTTGACGAGCTCTACACTGCCCATCACCGCGGAGGTGCCTTCTTGAACGGCCAACGGCTCCAGGTCAGCAGCGCCAGCAGCATCCACCATTCTATGGTGGCCACGACCCTCGGCTCCTCCCGCGACCGCCCTTATCTCAACAAACTGTTGTTCCGCCTCCGGGCCTTGCTTTTGCATAAATTGCAAGCCTTCCGCGTCTCGGGCAGCACGTGCCAGAACCTGGCCCATGTAGCCAGCGGGCGCCTGGATTGCTACTATGACGAGTGCGGGTTCGGGGGACCGTGGGACATCGCGGCAGGCGTGGTGCTTGTGAAGGAAGCGGGGGGCATCTTGCGAGGGATCGATGGCGGAGAGTTCACGTTCAAGATGGGACAGGGGGACCTGGTGTGCGGGAATGCGGGCATTGTGGAGGAGGTGGTGGGCGCGATCAGAGAGGCAGACCGGAAAATGTGGAGGAAGAATGTCATGGTGCAGTTGAGGGGATGGGGGAGCATTGGGGTGGTGGTGCTGAGTGCGTGTGCGGTGTCGCTCTTCCTGGGTGGAAAGAAAAGCCATCCGTAGGCTCCTTGCCTTCCCCCCCTCCCTCGCTTCCTTCCGATTGAAAGGGGGAAAGGAAGGCGAGGAGGACGAACGCCACGGTGCTTTGGATGGAGGTCTAAAGGGACGTGCAGTGGAGCTGCTAAACGCGTTTACCGTTCCTCCTTGCTGGGAGGAGGAGGAGGGGGAGACAGAGCCACGATGACGAAGGGGTGGGGGTGGAAAGGACAAGGGAAGGAAAGGAGGGAAGATACTTTGTGTCTTTTAGAATGATCCGCCATGTGGTTTTTGGTGAGATATGACAATAGTGGGGGAGGCAGGAAAAGAGAGAGAAACGGAGGGAGGGATGTACATTTAAAAGGAGTGGGAGTGAGGGTGGAGGGGCGGGGAGGAGCACGCGAGGGTTGTTTCTGTACATGTTTGTCTATTCGGCTGTAGGGTAAAGGGAGAGAAGTAATGAGAAAAGGAGGGAGAGCTTGAAGTCGAAGGAGGAGAAGAAGATGGATCGTCCGTGATAGCAGTAGAGTAGCTATAAGGGTAGCTATAACAAGCAAGGATAGGGGTAGCAACAAGAGCGGACAGAGAGGGGACCGTCGAAAAAACGATGCTGTGGTTTTTGCGGACACAAAGGCCCTGCTTTTAAGCCTCTTGCCTCTTACTAAGAACATCAAACATCCATTTTCCATTTCGTTGCTCTCCCCTCCACATCTTGAAGCCAGAAAAAGATAGAAACAAGAACTCGTTTGTATCTCTTTTGTTGAAACCTTGATCCATTTACTCATTTATTTCCCAACGTTCAAAATTCTAATGGGTATCATACCAACGTCGGTCCTCTTTCTCCCCCCTCCGGGTGCAAAACCACCCTCTGCGGAGGCCTGCTTCCTCCCCCCTCCCTCCCTCCCTCCTCTCGCTCCGACATGGCCCGGTTGACATAGTCGATACAGGGCATGGGGACTTGGGAGGTCGCCTTCAAGCTGTACACCATCATCACGCTCATCCAGAACAAGAACACTGCACACCAGTACGCGCTCTTGGCCCAATCGAGCGTCCCCAGCGCCGTCAACCCCCCGGCCACTATCCCGGCAGCATGCCCTACAAAGCTGGCGTTCCGCACGATTAATTGAGTGATGAACAGACTCACAACGGGCATCATCACCGACGGTACCTCCACCAACCCAAACACACTACTCATTCCCGTGCTACGCGCACTTAATACAGTCATCCACGCAAATATCACCGCACTGTACCCGACTGACCCCCCCTCCTGCCATGCCCTCTCTTGGGGGGCGGGTAGTCGAGAGGAGACTACATGCACGACTCCCAGCATGATTCCCTTAGAGAGCATTACCAATGCCAGAGATTGGACAAAGAAGACCCATGGTCCGAGCATGAGCTCTGCAACTCGACAGCTCCACAACGACATGACATTAAAGCCAATATGTGCCAGATCAAAGTGCGAATGGGCCGCCGTCAAGCATCGCCACCACTCTCCCTGCGTCACAACCTTAGCGTAAGAAAAACACACCTTGTCGGGGGATATGCGATTATTCCACAACGGGAACCAAATAAGGATCAGCACTGCACAAGTCAAGGCGACGATGGGCGTGAGCATCATGTCTTGAATGAAGGGGGAGGGCGGAGGGGACATTTTTAGGGGATACTAGCTCGGTGGATAGGACTGCGCTGGACTAGCTGGCAAGAGGCGTCGATGTGGCCGTGCTGGGTGGAAATATGTGACCCGGCGGGGTTTAAAAAGCGGGCGGGCAGCGTGGGGCGTTTGCAGGGAGTCCAAGGCCCGGTTGCAAATTGACAAGAGGTGCCTCTATTTGGTTTCGTCGCGGAGTCTCCTGTGCGCCCCTCGTCTTCGACGTTCTAGAGACGCCTGCGCTCTCTGTGTGGAGGCGAAATAATTTATAATGGTTGAATGTGGGTTAGGGAACGAGGTCATTATTATTATTGGTGGACGAATGCAAAATCGGCGTTGTTCAAGAAGTTGTTGGCGAGTCTAACGGTGGAGCTGTGCCTCTTGTCTAATTGAAGCCCGCACTATAGACACCCACAGCTTGCCAGCGCAACCAACCATGGCCACCTTCATATCGAGTCCAATGACGCCTCTGGAGAAGGAGGAAGCCTTGACTCTTTTTGAAGAGTTGCTTAGGTTCCCGACCATCTCCTTTGCTGGTCCCACCAACGGGAGCTACCGCGCCTGTGCCCAGTGGCTGGTGAAGACGCTAAGCGACTTGGGTTTAGAGACACAGGTAAGAAAGATCATGGTATGGGGCGTGTGAGAGTGTTTATGACTTTGCTCGGATCGGTGCAACGGCGCAAGTCGAATTGGACCATCATCACACCACGATTTCCTACACCCCGATTCCAACCACCTGCCCAAACCTCCCCCTCCTCTAATCTTTCAGTTGCGTACATCATGTCTCCTTTAACCTTTCAATCTTTGCACCATCGTTATCAGATTTTTGAGCTTGTCCCCAACAAGCCCGTGGTCCTGGCCAGCTGGATCGGCTCCGAGCCCGAGCTGCCCTCCCTCTTGCTCAACTCCCACTATGACGTGGTACCCGCTCTCATCGACTACTGGCACACCGACCCCTTCACGCCGGTGCGGAAGGATGGGAAGATTTATGCGCGGTATGCAACATTTAAAGAGATAGGTGCTTCTGATTTCACTGTACTTTTGACTCCCAGTCGTCCTCACGTGCTCCACAAGGAAATCGACCACTCGATTCACGAAAGCAATCTCTTCCCCTCCCTCCGCCGTTTTTCCTCCCTCCACCTTCCCCCAACACAGCGGCACCCAAGACATGAAATGTGTCTGCGCCCAATACATCCTCGCCATCAAGCGCCTAAAGTCCTTTCACGACCCCTCCCTCCCCCCCTTCCTCCCCCGCCGCTCAATCCACCTCTCCTTCGTTCCCGACGAGGAGATCGGCGGTGAAGACGGCATGGGCCCCTTCCTCCTGACCTCCCAATTCAAAAATTTGAATGTTGGATTGGCGCTAGACGAGGGGATCGCGAACCCGTTGGATGAATATACGTTTTTCTATGGAGAGAGGATGCCGTTGTGGATAAGAGTAAAGGCACAAGGGAAAACGGGCCATGGCTCTCGGTTCATCCCTGGGACCGCAGTTAGTAAGATCATTGAAGTGGCGAATAAGGCCTTGGCTTTTCGGGTCGTGCAGGAAAAAACATTGGGGTATACCAGCCCACATTCTCATCAAGGAGAGGGAGGGGGGGAGGCAGGGAATTGTGGAGGGGGTTGTAAGCACGCTCGGGCCAAAAAATTGGGGGACGTGACGAGTTTGAATCTGACAGTGTTGAAGGCAGGGGTAAGCATGGATGGTGGGGAAACCTTTGCGTTTAATGTAATTCCGCAGGAGGCAGAGGCTGGGTTTGACATACGCGTGCCGCCCGGTGTGTCATTTGCAGAGATCAGGAAGTTGTTAGATGAGTGGACGAGTGAAGACGGGGTCAGCTGGGAATTCGCCCAGGAGGGAGGGAAAGATCCGTTGCTTGACCATCACATCACCTCGATTGATCGGGAACAGAATCCATGGTTCTCAATTTTTTACGACGCCTTGGCCAGTCGGGGGGTCAAAATAACCCCTGAGGTATTTCCTGCCTCCACGGACGCGCGCTTTGTCAGGGCGATGGGGTTGGCAGCATTTGGGTTTAGCCCGATGCGGAAGACGGAGATGTTGTTGCATGAGCATAATGAGTGGATTGGGGAGGACATGTTTGTCGAGGGGGTAGGGGTGTATGAGACATTGATTCGGTCGTTGGGTAGCGCCGAGAAATTTCAAGGGGAGGGAGTGGCCAAAAAGGAATGAAGAAAAAAAATGACATGAATGGAGACGAAACAAGATACTGTATGCATACTAGTCTTGCATTCGAACTGACAAAGCGATACGTTCCTTGTATGACGCGAGGGCAGAGGAATTCAGTGCGCGCGTCTGATTGGGGGGTCACCTTGCATTATCTTCTGCACACTGTGGTGATCAGCGACGACGTGTCGTTTGACGCCCGTACATACAGCGAAGAAAGGCAACACCAATCAAAATGATGAGAAAAAAACACTCGAAGGTCACAGCGCAACCCACCAGCTCTCCGTCCTTCAACGGGTTGCTTCAACTTCAACTTCACTCTGCGTCAGAACCGGTGACATAATCCACAGCACCGCCGAGCAGAAGGCCTTAAAAATTTATGCCAATTGTCTTATTCATGAGTCACCGTGTACGGTGGCCGGGATGTGCGTATCCTGGCTCAAAAAGCAAGTGCTCTCCGTGCCTGCAGCTGCCTTACCCGCTGTGACCGAGCCTCAAGTACAATTTCAACAAGATCAACGAGCAGCAGCATACGGTCTTGGCCCCTGCAGCATTTTCCCTTCAAGCCCTGACTAAGCAGCTTTAGTCTACGCTTTCGCTAATCATTATCCACTCACGATAGGGTTTGAAAGGGCGACAAGATCTCGGTTGTAAAGCGGAGCCCGCATTTGAAATAAGATCAAGGAACAAAGTGCCTACACACTTTTCCAACATACGACAATACAAAATACAGTCAGAACGCCTTCATGCACGTATGAGTAGCGTCCTTCTTCGCACCAGCGTAAGCACCACCGCATTGCGAGCCTCTGGTTTCCCCTCCGATTGTGTCGGATCACTTCTTACTCATTCCCTCTCTACCCCCCCTCCGCAGGTTCACACGAGCCTCCTCAAGCGCTGCATCAAAACGGCCTGGACTATCCTCAGTGAACTGGGACAAGAGCACACTCCCGTGCATTGACACTGGCGGCTGAACGAACGCAGCTATGGGTCCTTGGTTGGGCTGGAAAAGAAATCTACAGTTGCTAGGCACGGCGTGGAGACAGTGAGGACCTGGCGCAGATCTTTCGATGTCCGTCCCCCGCCTCAACGTATGGACGATAAATACTGGCCCCGAAAGGACAAGAAATATAAGAAATTGCTTGCGAGTGGGACACTTCCACGAATTCCCGCGGGAGAGTGCTTGAAGGACGTGAAGGAGCGTGCTGTGGCCCATTGGGAGGAGGTGGTGGTGCCGGCCATCAAGGCCGGGAAGCGTGTCGTTGTCGTTGGGCACGAAAATAATTTAAGGGCATTGTTTATGCACATTGACCAGGTCGCACCAGAAGATATGCTGCACGTGGAGATTCCTCGAGCGGCACCCTTGAGGAATCAATTCGGTATGTCCTCCCAAAAAAGATAAATTGAGTTCATGGTTGGTGGAGCCTCCTTCGCTCCCATTCACGTGCTCCTCCCTCCCTCCCTTCCTCCCATCTTTTCTTTTTCTGTCACCATTATATTCCTCTTACGTCTCTCTTCCCCCTCCTTCCGTTCCTTTCCCCCTCCCTCCTTTACCAGACGCCCAGATGAAGCCCGTGAGGCAGGCGGAGCCCGCCCCCTTCCTAACGGGACAGTTCCTGATAGCGGCGGAGAAAGTTGCGGCGGTTAAAGTGAGGGATTCAAGACAAGTGTATGATCTAAGAATTACCTCTAACTTGGAAGAAGGGAGTGGCAGTCGGAGGTGGGTGGAGGAACAGCCGCAGCAGGCGAAGAAGGAGGAGCAAGAGGAGCAGGTGCAGAGGGGGCAGCAGCTGCAACTGAATCGGACGGGCTTGAGCATCAATGCTCTGAGAGGTATCAAGGCGTCTTGGATTTCCTTGCCGGACGAGCTCGGCACTACTGGTGCTTCTCCAGATTCCCCAGCTGCTGCTGCTGGTACTTCGGGAGGGTCGCCCGAGACGATGAAAAGAGTGCTGAGATTGTTCGATCCCGATCAGAACCTGTGGCGCTTTACCTATCCCTCCCTTTGAAAAGGCAAATGGATAGAGGGAAGGCAAGAAGAAGGGTAAGAAAAAGAACAGCTATAGAAATATTATGTAGAAGAGAAGGAGCACATTAGTGCATGAAGGGATGATGTATGTTGTTTACGGTGTATATGTCAAAAATCGACATCGAGAAAGTGTAGTTGCCGGTCAACAATGAGATGGAAAGATTGAATATGCAGACATGTAGGGCATGACTTAGAAAGGAGGTGCAACATAATAGCAGCCTGCAGCAACAGCTGCAGCAAGAGCAACTGAAAAATGTGGACTCAAACGACAGCAGAGGTAGATAACGAGGAACAGAGAGAGCGGGGGGGCCTTGGGGTCGAGGTTCAGGCACCTGTTTCACCAGCGACCAAAACAGAAAATGGAATAACAGAGTCACTCCAAGCTGTGATGATAATGACGACGCGCGACAAAAAACCAAAAAAACAAATGAGCATTAAAGAAAAAAGCACGCTTATTCGACGCGGGGAAAGCCACGAGGGTGTCAAAAAAGTGGTTTAATTATTTGTTAGTCGCTTTATTTTCCCGACAGTGTCTACATCCCTAAGCTTTTTTCCCAAAATTTCTTCATTTTTCATTTCCTCCGTTCCTATTAAATTTATCTCTGTATCACTCACTTTCGCGGCGGCTGCGGTGCACGATATCCGCCATGGTTAGGATTGGCAGAAGGGCTTAGCTGTTGCTGCTGCAGACCCCCAGCCCTGGCAGCAGGCGCAGCGAGCGGTGACACGAGAATAGGGCGGTTATCGACACGACCACCCCTGCCCCCCCTGCCACCACCGATTCGACCACCTACAGGACGGCCTCCCCCGCCTCTCCTTCCCATTCCCCCGTAAGCACTATCACAACCGCTACCTCTGCTCCGCCCTCTTCCCCTTCCTCCAAGATGGAGCTGTTGCAGCCCATTTCTCCCCCCGCCTCCAAATACTGCTGCCGCTGCTTTCCCCGCCGGCATGTAATGATTCTCAAGAGTGAGTAAACGAACAGCCGAGCGGAGCGCATCCTGACACGTTTCCGAAAGACGAGCCTGCGGATGCTTGACAAAAACCAAAAACGCATCTTGCAGTCTTAACCGCAAGGCCAACAACTGCAGCGCCACCTCTTTAGGACAACGGAAGGTAATCCAATCGTCCAGCAGTAGCAAGGCCTGCTCCCCCAGATTACCCTCCCCATCGTCGTCTTCCTCCTCCCCTTCCTCCTCCCCTTCCTCCTCCCCTTCCGCTTCCTCCCCTTCCGCTTCCTCCCCTCCCACTTCTTGTCTCCATTTCTCCCCACTGAGCAGCCCCTTCATTCCCCGAACCTTTAAATCTCCACACATCAGAAACAAACTCACCACTGGTACCGGCGTCGTGTTAGAAATCACAAAAATGGATGGCGTCCGAACAACCTCCGAAAACACCAAAAATTCCGGCCCACCCCCCATGGCCCTATGCGCTTCTGCCGTACTTGCGCGGGTGAAACGGGACCCAGGGTGGTAATTAACACTGGACTGATGAAGTTTGGCTTTCTTTTGACATGTCGTTGTAAAATTGACGTCGCCGACGGTACGGGAGGCAACACTGGGGTAGAGTCCCGCGCAGACAACGGCGGTGAGCAAGGCAAGATTGCGGTCGTGTTCGACGACTGGGCTTATCTTGCTCTCGCAACTGTTACTGCTCCAGAAAAGGGGATTTTCGAAGCCCATCCCTGCTAACTCATTGCCCATCTGCTTCACCACATCTACCACTGTGGTCAAGGTTGACTTCGACAGGAAGTACCGATCGCAATACCCAGAGGACGCTTGCGCCCCTCCTCTCTCCGCCGCAGACTCAAACCCACTCAGCGCTCCTAACAGCGCCAAATGGTCACTCATCGTCCCCCCCGCCAAATCCATCTTTGCTGTCGCTGCTTTCGCCTTCCCATCCGCTGTCAACGGCAAGACGAACGGATCGCGATACGCGAGCGCGCACCCCACCTTCAGCGCGGTCCGCCCACATCCCAAAAGTTGACCCCACAGGACCATTTTACCGATACGTGGATCCAGAGGAAGGCGCGCGAGCTTGTGTCCCAAGTCCGTAAGTTGCTCACGGGCGGTGAGGGCGCCGATTTGAACGAGGAGGTCGATGGCATTTTTGACTGATAAGTCATGGGGGGCATCTAGAGCTTTCCCTAAGAAAGACATAATTGAATCCCCCTCCAACCTTGAGGCCTTCAACCGTGATATCTCCCTATCCTCTTTTTCCTCTTCCTCCTCCCCTTCTTCTTCTTCCACATCTAATGCCAATGATGCCAACAGCACGCGCGCCGCCGCAGTCTTCTTCTTCTTCTTCTTCTTCCCACCACCAATACCAGAAACCACGTGTCGCTCGAAGGGGTCATAGCCCGGAGCCAATCCAAGCAACTTTGCCTGCAAACACAACTCTTCCAATGGCGTCGTCAACAACTCCGACTCCTTAAACTCCTTCAAACTCTCGTACCTCCTTCGCGAACACAAATGAAAACATACCCCCGCCATTGTCCGTCCGGCCCGCCCTCTCCTCTGCCGCGCACTCGCCTTACTGATCCATGTCGGCTGCAACGTACACAGTTTCAGGAAAGGATCGTAATTTTTTTCCTTCACCCTGCAGCTATCCACGACAAACACGATATCATCAATGGTCACCGAGGTCTCGGCAATGTTAGTCGCAAGGACAATCTTCCGGACCCCCGCCGGTGGACTCTTGAAAACCTCCCGCTGCTGCTGCGAGGGAATACCCGAATGCAGCGGCAACACCAAGAATTTGTCCGCACTGCCCAGGACGGGATCTCGTCTCAAGGCATCGCGCAGCCGACTTATATCATCCCATCCCGGCAAAAACACCAAAATCGCTCCAGGACGATACCCGGACTCCACAATGTATACTAGCAACGACTGGATCAAGTCATAGTCAACCAGCTCATCATCAAACGCGTACTGATATGCCCTCAATGCCTCCTGTCCCTGCACCTCCGTCGCCGCCGGTATCGGGCACTCCAAAGCACTATGCCTGTGCGGCTCTCTCATCACTTCCTCCCCCTTCCCCACATCCTCCACAGTCGAAATAAATCCTTCTTCTTCTCCTCTGGCCAAAGCAGCCAAAGGACCACTACTATTGATACGTGCGGGTGTCTCTCCCCACTCTTCGTATTCAGGCACGTACCCTTCCTTTCCCTGCCCCTCCAAGTCCCGCAACAACCGTTCTTCTAATGCCTGGAACCCTCCCTCCCTCATTCCCTCGTCTTCCCCCCCGTCCTCCACCTCGATCACAACACCGTCACACAAGACTATATGCGTCCCGTATTCCTCCGGGGAACGAAATCCCTTCTGCCCGCACATCTCACACGCATACACAGGCGTCGCCTGACACAAAGCACGCAGCAAGGTGTTGTCTCCTTGTCCCCCTCCCTTTCCCGCCGTCCCGAAGGCCTTCTTACTGCTGCCACTCTTGCTGTTGCTACTGCTGCTGCTGCCGTCCTTCACCAAACCGAGTTTCTGCAAGTACCGGGTTTGTAAGAGCACATCTTCCAGGTAGAACTCTTGGACAGGGTAGCAGGTCGAGCCAATAGTGGCCACTGGACACCCCCCAAAGTAAGCAGAGAGCTTGCCCGTTTGAAGCGTAGCCGACATGAGGATGAGGCGGAGGTCGGAGGAACGGTGGCGCAGCAGCAGGTCGCGGAGGATGATGAGCAGGAAGTCCGTGTTCTTGTCACGTTCTGTTGTTGTGTTGAGGGGTAAGGAGGGAGGGTGGAAGTCAGAGAGGGGGGGGAGACCAGATGAGGATGAGGAAGGGTGTCATCAAAAGGACACGCACCGGAATCAAAAAACCAAGAAAATACCCAGAGATTCGAATTAATCAATAAATGAATCAATCACAGAGTACGTACCGTGCACCTCATCAATCATCACCACATTGAACTCCCTCAATTCTGGATCGCCCATTAACATCCGCAGCAGCACCCCCGGGGTCATAAACACCACCTGGCTCCCCTCCGAGAACTCGCTCTCCTGGCGAATGTGGTACCCCACCGTTTTCCCCACCTCTTCCATTCGTTCACTCGCCACCCGTTCTGCGACGGAAATGGCACTGATCCTCCTGGGTTGCGTCACGGCCATCTTGAGCGTAGGTCCTATCGCTTCATCATCGAGGAGGAATTGAGGGACTTGCGTGGATTTCCCACAGCCCGTCTCACCGGACACGATCACCACCTGGTGAGTCTTAATCAAATCCACAACGAGGGAGGAATGCTGCCAGGCTGGAAGAGCCTTACGCGCGGTCAGCATGGCTTGGTATTTACGGTTGGCATCCTTTTTGGCTTGGGCCGCTGCGTGGCCTTCCTTTCGCTTGATCAGCAGCTGCTCTTGGGCTGCGGGGTCGTAGTAACCTTGTTGCTTCTTGCCTTGATTCCTCGCCGTATTTTTGCTGTTACTCGCGATGGCCGCAGTGGCTGTAAGGGAGGATGAGGTTGTTCGTGGTCCTTGCTGCTTCTCTGCTGCACGCACTGCTGCCCGATGCCCCCCTCCTCCATTCTTACCCCCCTCTTCTGCTGCTGCCGCTGCTGCTGCCGCTGCCGCCAGCGTTACGGAACGTGACACACACAGCTTCAAAAGCGACTCATACTCTCGTTTACTAAGTGGATGCTTAGTCACGTGCCCTCTTAGAAGCTCCAAAGATTCCCTCCCCGGCTGGAAGGGTGGATGCCGCGTAATGTCCTCTTCCTCCCCATCCTCCTCCCCGCAATTCCTACCCTTCTTCTTCTTCTTTACAGTGATAAAGCGCTTCCCATCTCCTTTCCCGCTGCTCTTAGATACCAAACCAAGCTGCCCAGCTAATGCATGAAGGAACTTTCTGTGGATGTTATCGAGGGTAGGAGGGAAAGAAAGCTCCTCCTTACTCGGGTCCTCACGCAACTGGTTCAACTGCGTCGAAAACGAAATTCGCATCGCCTCCGATATCGCACTAGGTCCATGAGTATCGCGTATGCCTTTGCCCCCATTCTTGCTAGTTTTACCGGACGGGCGGCTGGAAGCTGGTCGGTAAGGTGGATGTGGAGGAGGAGGGGGAGGTGGTCTGCTGGTGCTGCTGGTGCTGTTGCTGCTGCTGGTGCTGCTGCCTGCCATGCTTTGTTGACTGCTCGCCACGCTGCTGCCGCCTCCTTCTCCAAACCTGTTACTGCTTTCACCATCACCTCGTCCGCCACCACCTCTACCCTGTCCTCGTCCACTGCGCGTCATGCCTTACTCCTTCGTTTTATCGGCCACGGAACACTGCTGCGGGAAATCGGTTGCGCTGGTCTCGCCGTGCCAGTCTTTCTTCAGTCTCTGTTAGGAGGCCCCTCCGCACCGCAGCTACATGTTGTGGAAGAGGAGAAAGATAGAGGTTGTGAAGTCCCGGTTGTGTGTCGCGCCGGTGGAAGACGCACCACTGGCAAGGAATAAACGTCGTCGTCGTCATCGCGCTTGCCGTTTCTGACCACAGTTGTATGTCGTAATACGACTGACTTAATGACTTGTTTTCCGGACTTTCCAATCCAAGCATGAACCGCGATGCAGACAGCATGGAAGGGGTGCCGTAAGGTTTTTCGAGCACCTGTGCATGCATCTTGCCGAGATTTCGGCTTTAAATGTGTATACACATCTCCCAACCCGTACGTCCCCAACATGCCAAGCAAAAGTTTACCATGAAAACATAATACAAATATTTCGGGTAAGATATACGGTACTTCCTTCCTTTGTTGCTAGTAATGTGATGCTTTTCTGTATCAAAAATACTCATTTCATGCGCGGATAAACCGGAGTAGCAGAGAGAGCAGGTCTTCCACGCTTCCTCCCTCCCTTAACGTACCATACAAGAAGTGTCCCAAAAGAAAGAATCAAGGTGGTTTCTCCTGACTGGCCCTCATTTCACCCTTCATTTCCTTAATCATCATCCCTCTCTCCCTCTTCTTCCTCCTTATATTGACGTCAAAAGCGAAGGAGAAGACACCCCAGCAGCCAATTCCTCTGGCGGGATTATCCTTACCGCACTGCTCTTGCTGCTGCAACTACCATCCGCTTCTCCCTCAGTCCCTCCCTCTGTACTACGTGTCCTCCTCATCCTCTGAATCGCTGGATGCAATTGCCCCCCCTCATTCATTCGCTCTGCAAACCGATACCCCATCTCAACCAACCTCCTTAACCCCTCCCCCTCCTCCAACGTCATGAACTCCTTCCCTCCTTCCTTTCTCCCTTCTTCTCCCCCTCTTCCCAACATCTCATCCTCCACATAATCAAACGTCACGGTCTCGGCATCCCTCAGGTGATTCGGCACCGCCCTCCTCCCAGCCCAGATCGACCCATCCACACAAGGCCACCCCCTCCACATGCAAAACGGCTTCCCGTCCATCACCATCGGCAGGTGCGCAGAGGCCAAACACGTCTCGATCAGATCCCCTTTACTCCGGAAGTCCGAGACATGATGCCGCTGGTACGGCAAGCACAACACATGGATATGCACTCGCCCTCTACACAGCTCCGCGGCATTCGCAGGCAAGATTTCCTCGAGCCAATCCCGCACGACCCCCCCCCACACACCTACCAAGCCTAAGCTTCGTTTGTAAACGTTGTATTTGCGCAATAGTTTGACTGCAATGGCCGTAGCGTAGTGGGCATCGACGTGGCATGCCATGAGCGTTGCTGTGAGAGCACCAGCAGAAGCCCCAACGAGCTTGGCGTTAGTTAAATCGAAATATTTATTCAAAAACGTGGCCACGCCGGATTGCCAATAGAAGAATTTCCCGCCCCCAGGGAAGTTGACAACGAGCTCATCTTGCCCACTGCTGCGGCTGCTGCTGCTGCCAGTACTCCAGGAGCGGGTGAAGGGTAGGGGGGCCGAGGCAGGGGCGACGGGCATGGAGAGGCATCGTTTCACTCGGGCGCGAGGAGGGGCGCTAGGGCCGCTGCTCCTGCTAGAGGGGGAAAAAATGACAGCTGGGAGATCTGCGGAGGTGGTTAGAAGGGCAGGGGCGTTGTATTCGAGGTGCTGCTGCTCCTCTATTCCCCTCACTTCCTCCCTCTGTTCGTTAAGCTGGAGCTGTAAAAGGGTTTGGAGCACCGCTTCTCCCTCTTGTCGTTGCGGATGCTCTTCACGGAAGATGTCCAGATCGGTGCATGAGAGATGGCGCTTGTAGCGACTTGAGGTGCGAGGGAGGGAGGGCATGCCCAAAGGCACGAGTCGAGCTAGACCTAAGAGGAGATAATGACGTTTGCTCCTTGACCCCGGAGTTGTGGTAGTTTCGACGATACTGCTACTGGAGCATTGTTGAATAATCAAGATGGGTGGTGGAGGAGTTGCTACAGCTAATGGTGCAGAGGTGACAACTGTGAAGGGCAGCTCTCTTGTCCGCGAAGGAAGCGGGCTAGGGAATGATAGCAATTGCGAGGAAGAGCTGGCAGAACGGAGGAATGCTGCCGATTGCGATGCCCCAATGTCCTTGTTGCCGCTTTGATGTAATGGTGATGGCGGAAAGGAGGAGGAGGATGAGGGGGGGGGAAGCAGTCGCTCTGCCTTGTCTTCATTCCTGCTGCCATGGCCGCCGCGGCCCACCAAGAGACCTAGGTGGCCGCCGTTTTCTTGAGGCGGCATTGTCCTGAGGCTGCAGTTTGCTACCGCCGAAGACTTTCCTTATTTTGTCTGCGGGGAGATAGATAGGTTGGAGGTGTGTCTGAGTGTCTGGGAAGAGCGGTGCTGCACACGGATTGGATGAGAGAGTCGTCTCGGCGGTTCTGGAACCAATGGCCCATGGGAAAGTCAACAAGAAAGCAAGTGGCCACCCCCCAACCCTGCCCTACCCTTCCTCCCGAATCGATTCTATCATGCTTGGCAAGAGGGAAGAGCCAAGGCCCGGGTGTCACGGCATTTGCCAAGCGACATATCATAATGAGGGCGGCGAAGGAGACACTTCTACAACAGCAGTAACAGCCAAGAGCGAGAAAAAAGGAGAGAGGGACGATTGCGAGAGCTAAGAAATTGGGCTCCATGCGGGAAGCACACGAAATACATCAAAAATCCAAAGATGGTGAAATTTTGTGGGTTTTCACAACGCCACGTGTTTTGGGGGGCGTCCTGCAAATTACACGACACAGCAAGGACGTGATCGTCCTCTCGCTGAAGCAAGCCATGACAGGCGCCAGTAGCACGAAAACAAGGGGAAACAATTACAAGGAAAGATTTGGTTAATTCACATGTAATTCCATATTTCAATGACTCCACCCTTACTCCCCATGCTTCTACTTTATACAAGTACAAGTATATCCACCTTTATCGACCTCCCCTTACTTCTCTCTCCCACCCAAACACTAAAGCACAAACGTCGGCCCTCCTCGTATTTTCCCCAAGAAGAATGTGAAAGGCAAGGCTAGCAGTACCGTTGCCATCAGGTACCCATCTGTCCGCCGCCACCGCTCTTTCAGCGCCCGCAGCCCTCTTTTTAGCCACCCTCCAGGAGCATAATGATGGTAGGGGACAGCATCCAGATAGTTCGTCTTCATGTCACACAGCAGTAGGTCATCTAGTTCCTTGAAAACAGGACCAGGCTTCCCTCCGCCGATGTTTTTGCCATTAATGCGTACGATGGGAAGGACAGATCCCCCTCCCAGGCTGTAAGCTTCGGTGGCGGAGAGAAGCTCGTCGAGGGTGATGTGCGTGTACTCCACGCCCCTGACGATGCCTGGTGGGCAGCAATGCGATAAAAAATTGACGGGGTCAGTAAAGTGAAAAGAGCGAGGAGATGGACGGGAGGACACTTCACCCTGCTTCATCTTACCTTGCGGCTTGAGCCTCTCTTCCGCTAACTCCCACAGTCTCTTCACTGTTGTGCCGGCCAAGACGTTCTCGAAAGGAGGGGTGCGTAACATGCCATGAGGGGTCAAAATGGCGATATTCGCAATAGAACTCTCGGCCAGACGACCGGATTCGTCCACCTGTATGCCGAGACAGCCGCCCTAAGGTCGTGGCAACAGTATAGTGAGGGAGGAAGAAAGAGGTGAGACCTGGAAAGGAGCCATAGAATATTCTCGCTTTTCAAACGAAACTAGTAGATTGTCCGGCAGGGCAGCCCAACAAATAACAAGGAAACCAACCACACTGTGGTCAAGGGGAAAGAAGGGGTAGGTGGGGTTGGGAAGAGTGTTTTGGATTAGAAGACAAGGGAAGGAATATGATCTAACACATATAATAAGAACTCACCATGCCTTCAGCTGACTCGCAGACCAAGGCATTTGTCAGATAATTCGTGCTTTTGATTGAGGCCAAAAGCCGGTTTTTCAATGGAATGTCTTGAATCACGTACTCATCGATGCCTTGAAGCTTCAATTCTTCCTTAGACTTGTATCTATGCACCATGACAAAGAATCCGCTGCCTGTAGTTTCCTTCGAACTCACTGAGAAGTCGCCACGTCCTGAGTTTGTGTGTGGGTGGGCATGGGGAAGAGGGGAGAGGACGAAGGCTGGGTGATGATGTGAGATATCTGTATAAAGCCACATTGTCTGCCCCACAAATTCTCTCTTCGTTCTCTTCTTTCCTGTAATCATATAGCATACCAGCCGTCATCCAAAATCGGACAAAGACGCCCTCCCGCTGTTGGCTGGCCGCCACAGTGCTAAGAATGATTTGCCGGAGCTCCTCCTTGGTGTAGGAGGGATGAATGCGGGCCAGCCCCGCCGACCGCAACAAACGATCTAAATGGAAGCCCAGGCCATAGCACTGCCCCTGGGAAACATTGCATGTGTCGAAGACGGCATGGCCACGGTGTACCATGTGCTCGTCCATAGGAACCGTCATCAACGCCGGGTCTTCGACAATGCCCCCGAGAACCGAGCTATAGAAAGCGAGGAAATCGAAGGCACTCCGTGGCAGCTTGCGCTGCATGGCTTGAAAGGAATCCTCGATATTCATTACCTGCGGTCGAATGGGCCCTGGTGGCGTACTCGGCCGGGATGATCTGGTGGGCAGCATTTTGCCTCGAGACATGATGACAGAGAACCGAGATGAGAGTACGGGAAGGAAAGCTTCAATGCGCGCTGTGACAGGGGCCCAGGAAGCAGCAAGGGAGCAACGATAAAGGTTGTAAGAGTGCCTAGACCTCGTCGATAACTCGAGCGTGGTAGCTGTATAGTTGTGTTTATGGAATGACTGATTGATTGATTCTTTTGTGAGTTTGATATTGACCAGATAACCTCCCCAACCAAACAGCAAAAGTCAATTGAAATGGAAAATCGTGGCGTTTTCTTTTTCTTTGTTCACCCCACCTTATTCCTTTCCTGCTTCTTGCATTCCAGATGACTGTCTCTGGCAAATCAATACATGCACAAAAAATATGTAATTGGGGATTGATAAAATTAATCTTGTTTGACTGACATATTGACTCAGGTACACACATTCACCCAACGGTGACAGAAGTCTCCTCGTTTGTACAATTAAAGATCTTGACGCGCGAATTTATCCAGAAACCACATTTTCACTTCGCCTACGCTCCTCGCAAGAACCGCCCGGCCCCCATGTTATCCCTTCGATGAAACCAAAGACGGTCCTGGCGACAGCACGAAGGGCGGAGGATCCATTGCTCGCTGCCGCTGCTGCTGTTGTTGCTGCTGCTGCTGACAGTAGGTATTACCCTCCCTATCTTCCCGTTCCCTCCCCCTCTCCTCTTCCTTCTCCACCTCACCATCTTGCTCCACTAAGTGCTGCCCCAGCGCGAGCGGCGCCCGGACTGGCGACGCCGGCGGAAGCACCTCCATCCCGGCGTCCCTCATCTGCTGCCTCTCGCGCGCTTCCTGGAAAATCCTCTCCTGCTCCTGCGCCAGCTCCATCTCTCTTTCTTCTGTCTCCCTCTGCGTCTTCTCTTTCGCAAGACGATGATGCTCGCGGCTCGTGCAGGTTTCGCACGGACAACTCTCACACACACAGTGCCCCCCCGCGCACCCGCGGCATATTAAGCACTTCCGACGGCCCTTGCACTTACATGCGCGACTATCACACTCCACGCTTATCCGGACACAGCAACCAGTCGCCGCGGCCTTTGGCCCGGCCTCCATCTCTTTCTCCCCCGCTGTTGCTACAGCTGCTGCTGCTATTGCAGCCGTAGCGGCCGCGCAGGTTTCGCTGTTCTCATGAATCGTGCATACCCCTTGTTCTTGTTGTTGTTGTTGCTGCCGGTTTTGCTGCTTAGCCTTGACCTTTCTTTTTATAATTGTAACCCTACATTTGCTTTGACCATTACCGCTTTTGCCATTGCCATTACGGGTGCGTTTACGCGGGGAAGTGGTGGTGGTGGAAACATCTTTTCCTTCGCCCTCGACATCCTCCTGCTCCTCTTCATTTTCATCTCCGCCCTTGTGCCGTTTCTTACTTGCCGGCGCTTTAATCCTGCGGATCACTTTCTTTACAATGGCTGAGATGCTACTGCTACTCACAAGGATGTGGGTCCCGCTCCATTTTCTTCCTTCATGTGACCTGGCGACGGTGGTGGCCGTTGCGCACCTCCCTTCCTCTCCATCGATAGGAGTTATTCCTGCAGCTGTTGCCGTGCTGTCGGCAGACAATGATATTCTCCCCTCGTCTGAGCTTCCCGATGTGCCTCGTTCTCTCCCAGACTCCTTCTCGCTCTCAACCAGAACCACCGCCGCTGACTCTACTCTCCTCGGCGTCTGCGGAGAGGAGGGTGGGACGCCTTGTTGCGGAGCCAATATCGGCGTGACAGGTTCTTCCATTTCCCGTCCTTCCTGTGTGCTCACAGCTGTGGTAATCGGAGTGGTTCTTGTCGTTACTATTGGCTTGGTCTTCCCCCTCCTTGACTTGGTAGTCTTTGTCTTGGAAGCAAAGACGAGGTGCGGCAAGCTAGGAGTGGCCACGCAAGGCCTCGGTTGGCTGGCGCTGGTGCTGCCATTGCTGCTTGTTATTGACAGCATGATGGGAGAGTTGTCGATGGACCTGCAGAGCGGTGTGGGAGAGGAGATGTGCATGTGTGAGTATGGGGTGTGGGTATGGGTGTGCGCGCGCATGTTGGGCTCCTTGAAGGAGAGATGGCCTCACCCCGAAAAAGCTCGGTTGGGAATGGGCAGACTAGCTTACCTTTTCAGATTTTAAGGCCCACTCTACTGCCACCAGGTCGTCCAAATGCCCTTTCTTCTTCCTTGATCGTTGAAAGGGCGGTGTTATGACCGTGACTGTGATATGTGAAGAGGAAAAAAGATGGGAAATCCAGCACGTACACCGTAAATTAGTGAGCCAACGTCTCCACATCAGGCGCAGGAGGTCGCCCATCCTAGGCCGCCGAACCAATACCACGCTCTCGTGCACTACTTGGCAGTCTCAGCATGTTCTGCAAAACGGTAAAGGTGTTGAGGGTGGATTTATGTCTGCGGCTGTGCTATAAAGTGACAAGTATCTCCGCGGAGAGACTTCCGGGTAGCTAGCTATCTTGAGGTGTCTAAGTGTGAATCTGTCCAGGCAACGGTCCCAAACCACTAGTCCTGAAATCAGAAGGTAACCAAACACCCTTCATGACAGTCATTTGATTTTTTGTTGTTGTTTTCGTTCTTTTTTCTTCTTTGTGATCTGGATCACCTTCCCTGCCCTGAAGTACGCTGCTCACCTACATACACAGGCGGCTTGTTTATCCCCCTCCCATGCTATGCAAGTAAGCCCACCCTTCTCTCTCTTTCTCTATCTCTCTGTTTTGTCTTCACTCCCATTCCAATCCTAAGCCGAGGGTCGAGAGCACCCTCCGCCATGCATCCGCCCAACCCCCAAGCAGGCAAGCAAAAACCTTTCTGGAACGTGACGGACTGAATCAATTCATGGATCTAGGTGTACGAGCAAATTAGAAAGCAGCCTTCTTGGCCAGCTCGGCCTCCACCGCACGTTGGCGGATCTCCAACCGCTTCTGGGTCTTGAGGCCCATGATTCCCCCACCCCATGTTCGCTCCTTCTTGTCATTGAACTGGTTCTTGAAATCCCCGCACATCTTCTCAAAGCTTGCTTTGTCCTCCTTCCTCGCCTCCTCTAGCGCCACGACCGCCGCATTCTTCTTGTGTACCAGCGCGCCCAAACGCGCCTTCCCCTTGACAATGGCATAGGGGATCCCCTGCTTGCGGCACAGCGCGGGGAGCCACACCACTAGCTCGATCGGGTTCACGTCGTGGGCAATGGCCACGAACTTCACCTTCTTGGCCTCAATCAGCTCCGTTACGTGCTTCAAGCCAAACTTCACCACGGTCTGCTTGCTCGGCGCCGCTGCCTCTCCTCCACTTGCCTTGGCCGCCGCCAGCTGCTTGAGCCGCTCGCGCTTCTCTACCTTGCTCTCGGGGCGGTACTTGGCCAGCAGTTTGAACAGCTCCGTGGCCTGGTTCTTCTCCAGAGCATTGGAGAACTGGTTGATGGCAGGGGGCACCTTCAGACGTTGGTACAAGATTTTGCGCTGCCGCTGGATGCGGACGTAGCGGGGCCACTTGACGAAGCGCGAGAGGTCGCGGCCCTTAGGCTGTGGATAGGAGGGAGGAGTGAGGAAGAAAGGGAGGGAATAAGAGCGTGAGTGGCAGTTATTGGGACCGGCAGATGTGTGGCAAATGTGTTTGTCACTAGGCAGATAAAAGCTTCGGGGGAAAAGGAGAAAAAAGGGCACGAACACCACATCACAACACCTGACATATCAGATCAGAGCAAGGAATGCGCAGGAACTCAGCATGGAAGTACGCACACACACAACTACTAACACACCGAGACTGGAGCAACAACTATCTTCAATAAAATAGACGTGACGAATCCTGAGCCCTTTGTCCACTCCCTCTGGTATTCTCCCTGTCACAAGATTACGCACCCGGATAGCGCCACCGACGCGAAAGCTGCGGGGCTCCGCCACGAAGAGCGGGTTGGCCTTGGGTGCCGCCTTCTTGGCAGGCTTTTTCGTCACCTTCTTGGGAGCCTGTGCGGACAAAAATATGTAATGAAGTGAGTGAGAATTATCACGAAAGCAAGCGCACAAATGTTGTTGGTTGATATGTCCTGTCCTATCCTCCCTCCCCCCTTCCATTCTTTGATGATGCCGAACCCTCCCAGCAGTCACCCAGCCTTAACGACAGTGGCCCCTATGATGACAGTAATGCTGACAATGCGCGCAGAGATTAGGCACATTTACGCTGCGCATTACATGACTACAGCCCCACTGCGTCGCACCAGCTTTCTTCTTCCCAACTCTTCCGCGTCGCCCGCAAACCCACCCAACCTCTCACAGCTACCAACGTACCATTGTGTTCTAGGTCCTCTGGTTAAACACACCAAAAAAGCTTCCGCTCTCCTGTCTGGGGTTACAAGGGAAGCAGGAGGGAAAGACGAAGGACTCGTGAGTGTGAGGCAGACGGGAGAAGGAAAGCTGGCTGATCGTCAAGGCACTAGACGAAGCAGCGGTTGGAGCTTCTCAACCATCCGTCGCTCCCACGGCATCCGCCAAGAAGTTGCAGTCGACCTGTCCCACGAATAATGATCCAAGACAACCCACACACGGGTATCGCATGACAGAAGCCCGTCAAACACAGGGCTCATGCGAGCAGAGCCTCTCGCTCCTCCACCACGAAAGGTGCACCGAGAAGAAGCGCGTCTCTGGTCATAATCCATCTTCGAACCCAACCTCCTCCCCCCCTCCGGCCATCGTTCGGAATCAAGTGCCGCGCGCTCGTCCCCTTGAAACTGAATTAGTCTTTGCCCATTTCCTTCTGCGTTCTTGGTTTCACTCTGTCCCTCACAACGCTCTCCACCACGCCCACATGCATGGCCAAGATAGGGGAAAGCAAGCAGACAGGACCAGCGTCGCTTCTTCCCTTTTAGTTCTTTATCTCCCAATCCGCGCAAAGTCAAGCGAATAGCACTATGAAGGCAACCACTGCGAGTGACCTTATGGCGACCGGCCTGGATGCCATGCGCAAGTTTTTGCTCATGCAGTACCCATATGAGTTTGAGGTAGGTGCAACGAAGGAGGACTGGTGATGGGGTCGGGGGTAGCTGTCGTGAGGAAACAACCGACAGAGGCAACGCTGAAGAGCGGCCGCGACGTCTCACGACGACATACGCTTCCCGGAGTGAATGTTGTTTAGCTTGTTGCGAAAGATGGGGCTTGACATTGTGCACACACACACATCTCCTATTTATATCCACTCCCTCCCTCCTCCTACAACATAGATCTGTCTTTTCGCCTTCTGCCTCGGCGCCTCCATGCGAGTCCGGCCCTCAGCCCAACACTCATGGCTCCACCACCTTGTCCTAGTCTTCCTCACAGGCTTCGCAGGCGGGACCATCATCCCTATGTTCTTCGGACGCACCCCCGTTATCTTCGTAAACGATGTCCTCGTCCCCCTCGTCTGCCTCTCGTGGTACCTGGTCCACTTTACATGTGCCGGCCCGTTGCTCCAATCCTCCCCTTTGAAATTCGTCCTCGTCTGCCTCTTCGAAATTTACCGTGCCGCCAGCATTATTAAAACTGTCGGTCAGGTTGCCACGGACATCCCTCCCGGGCCTTATTATCCCATTCCATTGGTTGGTCCCGTCCTCGTTGGCACTCTCTCCGGAAGCATGGGCGCCTTCATGCCCCCCGACCGCGGCATCTCCTTCCTCGCCTCCGGCGTGCCTCTCAACCTTCAAACTACCATACTGGCCTGCACATTTTTTCATTTCGCCGCACATGATCCCCACTTAGTAGGCGCCTACCTCCGAGGGTTACCCGGACTGAGGCTCAACGAACCCGAGAACCTCAAGGCACTCACTGTTTTCTTCTTCGTCGCCATGGCCTTTATCTCTTTGATCAAAGGACCGGATTACAACCCCTTTGCCCCTTTCCACCGCACCCTCTACCAACTTCTCGGTATTCCACTTTCCCCCGCAACCGAAGAACGCCTCAAGGCAAGCAGCAGCAGCAGCAGCAGCAGCAGCAGCAGCAGCAGTCGTCGTCCCCCCTCCACGAAGGACAAAAGCCACCTATTACAAGGAAGCAAGATCCTCGTCCCCATCCTTGCCATCCTCGCCTATCAATTTGCCGGCACTGGCAAGATCTTTCCCCGCACTAGCCTGCCCGTCGGTGGGCGCCTGAATCCGGGCGACTACTTGTCAGCCTGCGGTCTAGCCAAGACCTACGCCGGTCAATGTACTCAGCAGCACTTCCTCACTCTTGACGCCGATGGTCGGCTATCCCTCTACAAGGGTACCTCTCCGAAGGACACGGGCAGTCAGAGGGTGTGGCAGAGCAAGAACACGAAGAAGGCCGGGAAGTTGTCGGATGCCGGCATATTCGCCGAGCTCCGACCGGAAGGAGTGTTGGTGTTGAAGCACACAGGAGACGGGGAGAATGTGTATTGGTCGTCGCCCGCAATGAAAAAGAAGGAGAAGGGAAAGGAGGGGGGCAGGAAAGTCAGGGTGCAGGTGATGGAACGGGGGGCGTTTGGAGTGTTTGAAGGGGAGAAGGCGCTGTGGACGAGCGATGGGTTGGGGTTGAATGCCTAAGGACGTGCTCGAGGCAATTTCTCTCCCTCCTTCCCTCAGTACTTTCTCCTTTGCTCGATTCTACATGCTTAGTATTAATAGCATGGACTGGGTGGTTTCTACAGGAGGGATGGTGGGAAGAAGGGCTGCAAATTTGTGTGTAATGTGAAATGATAAGAGAGAAGAAGTGATGACGGTAACCGAGAGAGAGACCGAGGCTGACATAGCACAAGGGAATGATGTCTTTGTTGTTTAATGTACTGCATGTATTTTGGTTCGAAGGTGCATGCAACAGGGTGAAAAGAAGGAGAAGGTAGGGATGACAATGCTACCAAAGTACCTATTCGGCGATCTCAAAGTATCATCCCTTAAGCTCACTGCACTTGGTTTACTTCTTTTTAAAGATATTTTATATCTAGCCGTAGCCAGTTAGCAGACAGTCATTCCTATGTGCATTCCCTCTCAACCCTTCTTCGACCAAGCCTCTCATTCCCTCCTTACCTCGCCCGCCATCTCCCCTATTCCCAGCCGCAAATCGCAAAAGGCAAAACGATTCCCGGGCCCCTGCAGCGCCACCTCTCCTCCACACACAGGTACGGGCTTACTAAAAACAGGACCATCACTCACAAAGGTGTGGAACTCCCCGTTCTCCCCACACGGGTCTACGCTCTCAGGCAGCTCATCTAGTAATGCCGCGTCAAACTGTCTTCCCGAAAAACGTGCACCCAACTGCGTGGTATCAACACACACCAAATGAGTCCGAAAGCCCAGCTTGATAACGTCTTGTGCCAGCGCTGTCGTATCCCTGCCCCATAGGGGGAAGAGGGGCATGAGGGGACGACCGTCGTCGCCGGACCATCTAGCCACCATGCCTACGCGATAATCGCGCACGTCCTGCAAAAATAGGTCGCCAAACGCCAAGATGGCTAGCTGGGGGAAACGACATCGCGCTGCATCCAGGGCAGCAAATAAAGCGCCTTCGTACTCCGCATTGGTGCTGGTCGGTGGCAACGCAACTTCAAACACCGCCAAGTTGCCCGGGAGAGCGGCCACTTGCGCATCCAAAAGCTCCCGCCGTACCTCATGGACGCTCACACGGTCCGTGTCTTGCCGTACGCTGATCAGCAAACCAACAACGTCGTAGCTGGGATCTTGGAGTAGGACGTGCAGGGCCATGGAGGAATCCTTGCCGCCGCTAAACGAGAGTAGGACTTGTTGTTTTTGTGCTGGGTCTGCGGTTGGTGCTTGAATTGCTGGTGTTGATATTGATGGTGCCTCAGTCATGGTAATATGTTGTTGCGTTGAGCTTGGGCTGATTGGGCTAGGCGAGGAGGATGAGGAATGCTTGGTCGAATCACTCTTGCGCACCTGTCAATTTTATGAGGATGTATAGTGAAGCATGTCTCGTAGGTTAGTTGTTGTAAGCCCTTGCTCTGCATGGTATGTCCTCTCGTCTTTCCTTTTCCTTCCTGTATCCCAAGATTTTCTTCCGCAACTCAAAATCAGAAGCAAGGCATTCATCGGAGCCATGTGAAGAAGACTTTGAAGCCTCTCTTCGAATCCTCGGCCCTGGCTGGGCCTTGGGGTAAGTTATATCCCGCGCCTGCCGCAGCAGGCTTTAATATCGGCCCGTGCGACCAATACAAGCGCCATGTCCACAACTTTTTTGAATGGATTTTCAAAGCCTTCAAGGCCTCGTCTTGGGAAATGTATGGCTGGCCTGGAACACAGGTCGTGTTGGAAGATCATTTGACGGAAGAGTGCTTCTCGCGCATCGTGAGGGCTACGGTTCTCTATTACTCACTCCCTACCCACCGACCACTACGCCACCTCACACGCACAGGAGACCGCTCCAACAACCTCAACTCCTTGTCATGTCTGCCGAGAAGGGTGCAAAGATTTTCAAGACCAAGTGCTCCCAGTGCCACACAGTCGAAAAGGTTCGTACTCGTTTGCATGCGTGGCAAGCTCGGGTGGTGGTGGGTGGGTGTTCAGGTATTGTGAGTAAGCACAGGACAGGAAGATAAAACACGCTTGATGCAGGTATGCATAATGCTGTACGTAAAAATGGCCTTAATCAATGGAAGTACGTTGCGGGAGATGCCAAGCATTTGTGCAGCGAGGATCAAGTGCGGGGCAGAGCACGACCTTGCGTCTGCGGACAGCATGCTTTAGGGCTTGAGTTGAGGCCTCCACCTTTCGCTCAAGAGAGTGCTTTTGGTGTGCTTGTGCAGGAGGAAACATACCCCTGACTCTCGGTCGCAGGTCTAAGATGCATTTGTTCCACGTCCCATTTCATATTATGTCGGAGTTATGGCCTATCTCATCCTCTTCCCTGTCCCACCCGAGTCACGGTTCTCACACACCCTCTCTTCGTTCCTCCACAATGTACAAAAACAGGGCGGTGCGCACAAGCAGGGACCTAACCTGAACGGCATTTTTGGCCGGCAGTCGGGTCAGGCGGAGAATTACTCGTACTCAACTGCCAACAAGAACTCAGGCATCATGTGGGGGGAGGACACTCTCTTCGAGTACCTGCTGGCGCCCAAGAACTACATCAAGGGCACCAAGATGGTCTTCGCCGGCATCAAGTCCGCCAAGGACCGCAAGGACCTGATCGCTTACCTCAAGGAGTCCACGTAAGCCTCTCCCTCCCTCCCTCCTTTCATGCCTTCTCCCCTCCCCTTTATCCCCCCCTCTTGCGCTCTTCTCAGCTGATCGGCTGGTGCCGAGCACCACATGCGTCCATATGTCTCATTTTCCCTCTTTCGATTTTCGACGTCTTCTCACCACAGCGCCTAGACGTAAAGCGGGATTGATGGAGGGTCGGGCTATGGCTGCAGTTTTGACATGAGGAAACGAAGTAGGGAGCGCGCGCGAGATAGACGAGGAATTAGCGAAGAAGGTTGGGGGGCGCGTTGTATGAATAAGATGACAGGATGAAGGAGGGAGGGGTGCAGCGGCTGCATCGCATGCAGGATGGAAGAAAAGAAGCAGCAGGACGGGAAGATCGTTTCCTATCTCTTTTTGTGGCTCTCTGGGTTGTTTTTGGTCCTGTGGGGAAATGACTGCAATGAGAGGATTGAGATGGCGGGTGAAAAGAGGAAGAATTTTGCATGGATGAAGGAAGGAAGGCATAGGCGCTCTCATACGAGCCGCATATGAGGAAGGCAGAAGAGAAGGAAAAAGAAAAAAAACGTGTTGACCACCTGACGAAGACAAGGGAGGGATACTTTGCATTCCAGCAGGATGACTGAAGCGGAGACTGGCTTGGCCTCGGGCAGGGCACACCGAGCATCAGTCTGGAACCACCCGTTTGGTTCCGCGGGGCCTTGGGAGGGCGACCAGGACAGACCAGAGCGACCGACGCACTTCCTCTAGCCTCTTGAGAGAAAGGAGAAACGCAACATCTCCGACGACACCGCGGCCGAGAGACGCATGAGGGGGGTGAACGGTCTACTCAACATGTTTCCTTTGACGTGTATTTCGCAATATTGTTTACCTTTTCTGCCTTCAAGACAATCTCTCTCCTCTCTCACTCATGTGTACAGGCGCTATCCTGTGCTCCCTGAATACGGGGCGCAAGACCCTCTTAACAAGTTTATCAGCTCTCCCCTCCCTCCTGTCCCTCCTTTCTCTCTCATTTCTCCCTTCTCTGATGGTTCACGACATGGCTTTCTAGCTGCCATCCCTGCTGCTGGTGGATATGGCGCCGTGCTGGTGAAAGTGTGCGCACACTTTTCTTCCTTTTCTCTTCCCCGCCATCCCTTTTCCCTTGCGAGCTCACGCCGTCCATTCGCCACTGCTACCGAAATCATCGTGGTGAATCGGGAGGATTAGCCTGCTTAAGGGAATACCCTCCTCCTCCTCCTCCTTTTCCTGCTCCTCCTTTTCCTCCTCCTCCTTCCCGGCCCCATCCCTCCTCCTGCTCGACACCATCATCATGAGCCACACCCTCCTCCCTCGAATACAGCAAGTCGTAAATTTCCCCCTCTCTTCTTCCCTCCCTCCCTCCTGATGGCCAAAGTCGGTAGTGGTGTGGGTACAGCTGGTGCTCTCTCGTAATCCTTCCCCTCCCTCCTCCTCTTTTCCTGCCTGCTGTGCTACTACCGTCCAGAGGGTTCCGCGACAGGGAAACAGCCATCCCTTCACCATCACTGCTGCTGTTGCCATCCCAGATACTTCTCGCATAACCCCCCTCCTCATCTTCCTCCTGCTTATGCTGCTGCTGCTGCTGCTGAAAAGGAGGAGGAAAAATTGGAGGAAAAGGAAGGGATGGAAGCGGAGGAGGAGGAAGAGGAGGAGGAGGAGAAGGAGAAGGAGGAGGAGGCAACCCCGAAAAAAAGGGCTGCATATATCTGTCGTCCAGTGTTTGGAAGGAAACCAACACCCGCCGCTTCAGACGCGCCCACGCCCGCCTCCACGCGTTTCCCCTTCCCTTTCCTCCTCCCCTTCCCCCTCCTCCTTCCCCCTCGTCATGCGGCATGCTCCAATCATCCATGCCTCCCAACAGTACCTCATCCGCCCCTCCAATTGACCCCTCTTCCTCCTCCGCCGGCACGCGCAACAAGCTTTTATACTCATCTTTCTTCTTCTTCTCCTCCTTCTCCTCCAGCCGACACAATCCTGCATGCTGCTCCTGCAGCTGCGTCTTTCCTTTCATTAGCGCCTTCATCCCTCCCTTCTTGATACCATCACAACCGCTGACGTCGGCCTGCCCATGCAGCAAAACCTTCCCACCTCCCTCCTTCCCCTTCCCAACGCCCTCCCCACTGCTGCCTTGGCCATGCCGCAGCCCCAACACCCGCACCAGCAACGGTAAGAGCACCTCGAAGACCCCCATGCCCATCAGCACCACCACCAAGACCGTACTCGCGATCTCGTGGTCCATCAGTCGCACCTGCAGCGCCTGCGCCCAGCTCACGTTGCCGCGCATCATTCCCGCCACCGCCAAGGCCAGCTGCTCCTTCAGCGATAGCGCCACCCGCCCGTCCCACCAGCGGACCAAGGCCGAGAGCAGCCCCACCACGAGCAGCCTCACCACACACAAGGACACAAAAACGAGCAGCGAGAACCTGGATGAGTACTTCCCACTCAGCCCGGCCAGCGTCAGGCCGATGTACACGAACGAGAAGGCCTCGGCCAGGGAAGCCATCAGCTCAAAAGCCAGCCCGGCCCCCGCCCGGGACGCGGGAGAGAGGTTGCGGTAGGCGTAGTGAGAGAGGGTGAAGGTGCAGAAGAGGAGGGTGAGGGTACCAGAGAGCTCGAGGGACTCGGCAATGCCGTACGAGAGGTAGTTGCACATGATGAGGAGGAGGACCTGGCGCAGGGGGTCAGTTTGGAAGGAGGGAGAGAGGAAGCGGAAGAGGAGCGAGGTGGCCAGGGCGACAAGCACTCCGATGAGGATGGCGGTGGTGAGGAGGACGAGGGCACGCAGCCCGGTATAGTGATCGACGGCCTTCTTCTGGGGCTGGACGTAGTCGTCGAATGCCGTTTTGAAGAGGAGAATGCTCAGGGCCTATGAAAAGGAAGGAATGGAGGGAGGGAGGAAGGGGAAAGAAACAGGCAGAGAGGGAGTCGATGCTCAAGGGAGTACGCGAATAGTGTGAAAAGAAAGCGGTGGCTATGGAAGGAGCAAATACATGGAATGAAGACATGGGCCCAGCAAGCCCATCCGGAAGGGGGGAAGGAGCGAGCTTGCTGCCAGGCATGCCTCCTAAGCACGTACCTCGTTCAAGACGTTCTCGCCCAGAATCAGTGCCCCCAAGCGCGATGAAGAAGAAGCCTCATGCACTCCAACAACTTCTCTTTCCCGGCCTCCCATTATGTGCTGTTGCTCATGCTGCTGTTGCTGGTGCGGCTCATGCTCCTGCTGCTGCTGGTGATGATGCGGCAGCAGGTGCTTTAATGCCGCCACCCCATCAGACGCCGACAAAATGGCTGCTAACAAAAAGCTCTTGATCAATGAAAAATCCTGAAAGCACGTCCCTTTCTCCCCCCCTTCTTCCCTCCCGCCCTCCCTCCCCCGCCTAAAATCAACCAGCCCGTCGGTGCATCCTGCGGACAAAACCCACTCCAGCCGGCTAAAGTAAAAAGAGGCGAGTGTCAGAAGGAAAAAGGTGAGGAGTGTGCCGATGATGCCAAAGACGAGGATGGGGAGAAGATTTCGGAAAAAATCGGCTTTGCGGAGGGAGTAGGCTTGCTGCAGGATGATGGGGGGAAGGACGGCGTACCAAAATACCTGAAAAGACGAGGGAAAGGAGACTGTGTCATTCGGGCTCCCTTCGATGCTATGCTGCCTCATTACAAAGACAGGTTGAGCAAGGTGATGGCAAAGGCTCTCATCCTCTTTCGTTGCCTTTCCCCTCCCCTTTCCTCTGTCAACCACTTATACACTCATGTACATACCTCGGGTCCGAACTCGGTCACCTCATCCAAGCCTCCATAGCACAGCAAGGCTCCAGCCACAGCACCTGTACGTGTAATAAAGTTAACAAACAAGTGAGAGGCGGAGTTGGGAACATCAGTAAATCGAGCACCAGCCAGCAGCCGACAGTATTGCATTTCAGGAGAATTTTTGGGTTTTCCCGTCAGAAAGAACGCAGTGAATAAAATCTTCATCCCCTTGAAGGGGTCCGTTAGAAGAATGTACAACGATATAAAAACACAGTCATCACGCGGGAGTCTCCTGTGACACAGCTCTTAGCCGCTACCTTCTCTCCCCCATCCTCCATGCAATCCCTCCCTTCCTTGAGTCCACGTACCCATCCCAATCGCAATAATGCCTTCACTGAGCAGCACCAAATGCTTGCGTTTCTCCGCACGCTGTTCCAGCATGTGCCCTGTCACAATATGCACAAGGATTGCCAAGAATGCAAGTGGTACTTCCACCCCCAACTCAAGGCCGCCCTCCTCCTCGTCGTCCCCTTCCCTCACCCCAAGCTTCATGGTAGGCTGGATGAGGGGCACAAGGGCTGAACTCCTAGAACTCTTGATATACGCTGTTCTCGCGAAATGACGCACAACCCAAAGAATGCCTTGGTCTTGGTGCAGCTTGCTTGCCTTGGCCTTGCGATTGTTGGAGTCGTAATGCTTGGATGCTTGGCTGGGCAGGAACTTGATCGCTTACTGTAAGCGAGGGACTAGCCGTTGCGCCTGTCTGTTTTGTTACGGAATATTAGGAGGGTCGTGAGCATGGGTAAGTTGTCAGTGGTCGGTGAACAGCACGCAGGTGACGCAAGTGAAATGTTCCCCGCATGACATTCATCCGGGCCAGTGTTAATTACTCATTTGAATTCCGAGAGGCTTGCTTTTCTGTAGAAGTGCTACGGCTTTTCATGGAGAGCGCCGAAGCAGGCCGACACTGTAGCATGCAGAGCATCAAAACACCATCAGTATCACGGTCAGGTCTAACGCACTTGAACCCTTTTGGGACTTGTGCGGCTTTGATTCATGTATGCCCGTACTTGAACGTAATGAGTTGTAGAAAAAAATCGATATGTTCCGCGTATGTCTCTCTAAATATGTATATAATCTCAAGTCTGAAGTGTACTATTCCTAAAAAAAGGAATAATTCTATTGTCTCACTGATGTATCAATTTGTATAATGATAATTTGATATATTTTATCACATGAACTATTACTGCTCCCCTCACTCCTTCCTTCCTGCTTTCAATTGCTTTCAAGAAGGCAATCAGGGTGCTCGTATTCCCCTGAAAGGGTGGCAGAGGGCAATGGGGTCTAGATTTTTGGGGTAGTGAAATAGGACAAGGTTATTTTGTCGTTGAACGGGCCACCGGACGTTGTGTGAGTGAGATTAGTTAGGTGGCTTGCGCTGGTGCGACGTGAATGGCCAAAGTTTTGGCTGTCCAGCTCTTTTGAACATGGAGGGGGAGAGAGAGGTAGGAGAAAGAAAGAGCAGAGCGAGAAGCGTCAGTGCAAAGCAAAAAAGAAATGGTAAAGCGAAGACGGAAAGAAAGGAGTAGAAGTAAGGGTTTGGATGGTGATGAGATACGTAGTAGGTACCGAGTGACGAGTAACCAATGACACTTTTGAGTAATTATTTTGGGCAAGTCTGCTGGAGAGGAGAGCGGGAATTCCGATTTTCACCAGCGCCTGTAGTTGTGTGGACTCAAAAAGGGAACATCTTTGGTATGACTCGTGCAAGTAAGAGCCTGTGGAAGATTTGTTTTTTTTAAAAGGGAGAAATAAAATAGAAGACGAGGACGAAGAGACAGAAACGAAGCACAGGAAAGGAAAAAAACTAGGGGTAAATCAAAACGAACGTTTAACGGAAAAACAAAAAGTTAACAAAAGGAAAAGAAGATAAAGGATGGAACGTGAAGAGGGAAAAGAGGAAACAAAGAAGTTAGATAATAAGAGTCTTAAGAAGAGGGCGAAACGCAGAAAAGGTGAAAGAACTTGAAGAGAAAAATGTGCTAAGGACAGACAAAGCCGAGAAAAAAAGAATGTTCTCCGCATAATCATCTTAAAGTTATAAAAATAACGATTGGCACACGACACAAATACAAAAAACCAACAGTTCCCAATCAAATTAAAATGTTCCCCCAAAGAATGCTTCAAGCCGTCGGGGTGCCCGCCCGTGCGTTTTTGATTTCAAGTTTCATGTGGTGATCATTTCTCTTTCATAATGATCCTGATACATTTTTCGGCTCATGCATCTTATGTGCGAGCTAATTATGTAGTTGCTGCCCCTTATATTGTCCCTGAGAAAAGGGACCCATCTCTTCAGACGCGACTTGGCAATGGAGACATGCGAGGAAGAGTTGGAGGTAGGGAGGTTTAAATCACAAAAATAAAATCACGAATGAAGCAGCACCAGACGCCCACTATGAAACACATGCTTAGCTGTCCATGTTAGCCTATGTTAAGGATTTCCATACATACATACGAAGTATGGGCCGCTGCCCCTGGGGACAACAGAGAGCAACAATAGGCAAGTTCTAAGGGAAAGCTCAATGGTGATAAAGGGAGGAGCTAGGGATATACAAGACAAATAAGGACCAAACGACGAATATGCACCGCCGCAGTGACCGTGTACACCCACAAAGCACTTGCCACTCGTCCACAGCCTACGTTTGTCCTTTGGCGGCTCGGCTCCCTTCCCTCGACAAACATCTCACTCAAATAATGGGCATCCGTAATGTTTCCGCGTCTCGACGCCGTTGGTTGCTGGCCCTCCGTGCATGCCCCCTTCTCTTACTCCTTGTCATTCTAGACTTTCTTCTGCCGTGGGCATGTTTACAACGACATGGCATTACCGCACGATGTCAATTGATACGCTCAGGCGAGGGAGGCAGGGATTGAATGGATGGCACAGGCTTCACGACGCGGCCTCCTCTTGTATGTAGCTCACCACCTCTCGTTCGCCAGAAAGCCATCCTCATACTGTACTCAAACGTCCTCTTTATCTATTCCAACTACACGCCCACACTGTGCGTCTTCCTATGCTGTTGTACTCTTCCGTAGCATCTAAACCATGGGGAAAGGGTAAGTGGGTCCTTGGGCTGAGAGTTTGGGGTAAAAGGCAATGGAAGAAGAAAGGAGGGGATGCGCTTGTCTGTGTAGGTGAGGATGCACAGACGCGCGTTTCATCGCATCTCCTCCTCCACCACCATTCTCTCCTCCTTCATCTTTCCTTCACAGTAAACCCGCGGGGTCCAACGCCGGGCGCAAGCTGCGGGTACACAGACGTAATGAGAAGTGGGCCAGCAAGACGTGGAACAAGGCGCACTCTGTCACGCACATGAAGGCCAACCCTCTCGGTGGAGCCGCCATGGCCAAGGGCATCGTCCTTGAGAAGATGTTAGTATGGAAGTGCTAGGGGTGGGGGAGTCCCAGCTTGTTGGAATTTTGCCTGAGCAAGAAAAGCACTAGGACTGACTTTTTCTTGTCTCCCTTTCCTTTCCTTCCCACAGCGGTATTGAGGCCAAGCAGCCGAACTCCGCTATTCGCAAATGCGTGCGTGTACAATTGATCAAGAACGGGAAGAAGATCGCCGCTTTTGTGCCCCGAGATGGTTGCCTCAACTTCGTCGACGAAAACGTAAGTTGTTGGTTGGTGGGGCGATTGACACGGCAAAGGATAGCTTTGTCGGAGCGTGAAAAAGCTTACGCACGCGCACGATCTTCCCTATTTTTGAATTTTCTACAGGACGAGGTGCTGATTGCTGGTTTCGGTCGCTCTGGGCACGCCGTGGGTGACATTCCCGGAGTCCGCTTTAAGGTTGTCAAGGTCTCAGGGGTGGGCCTGCTCGCGCTCTTCAAGGACAAGAAGGTGCGTATTTGAATGAACAGGGAAGAAAGGAGTTATGTTCTCAGGCTTAAGATGACTCATTTATTTCTCACTTTTTTCGTCTTCTCTGATCACAGGAGAAGCCCCGATCGTAAGCTAATTGGTAGCTCGTCGTCACGGAGAGTTAGCAGCAGGAACAGCATCCAGCAGCCGCAAGAGGGACGAGGAGGACCCCTATCTTCCATCTTTGGCGGCAGATTATGAACGGATGTCTACCATTAACAAATATGTCTAAACACGAACACATGAGGGGTCGCATGGTGGGACGGAACGGACGGACGAGGTGCAAGCGGGATGGGAATTCGGTGGTGAGAATGCGTCTCTGCCTAGCTAGCCTCCCTATCTCAGACTAAAAAAACGAAAGACCGGCGGAGTTCTGATTCTTCTCTAAGTGTTCCTTGTTTCTCCCTACAAATGTGCCGGTGTTGCTTTGTGTAATGCTTGTCTTTGCCCCCCCATCCTCGGGTGGCCCATGGCCTTATAACCAGGGATGAAGGCAGATAAGAGACGCCAAATCCACTGGATCCCACAAACTACGCCTACTCCTATGTCCTTCGTGTATATACCGTGCGTTTCGTCCCGAAAGGCAAATGATCGTATCATCTTTTCTCGAAAACAACCTCCTCTTGTTCAATCAACGGTCACGGCCGGGAGGATGGTTTTCAAGAGGCGGTTGCCTTGCACCTCATCACAAAACCCCTTGCCAAGCAAAGCAGACACACATGTGTTGACAGTTCTGTCATGTCCCTAACACACGCGCAGAGAGGCTGAAGGGTGTCACAGCTGCCAAGACAGATATCGGAGCTTTTGTTTGGTGTCCAGCCCACCTACCATCACACACGTCTGCCTTCCGCCCTTGGTGACCATGAGGGGAGGACCAAGACAGCAGCGCATGTGGCTCCTCTTCCTCCTCCTCTCGCTTATCTTCCACGCAACACACGCCCGTCCACATGATGTATTAAGAAGAAGACCGCCCTTGCCAAGCCTCTGGCTCTATCGTAATGTAAGTAGAGTAGTTGTAGCACACCACTTGACGTTGCAGGCATATGAGGTCCATGCTGTTGGGCCGCAAGGTCTTGTGTATACATGGTACCATCATTAATAGATGTTGAGGTTTAACATGTGTATTTCCAACTGCCAGCTTGATGAAATCGTGAACAAAGAGGTGAAGCCCGCGGCTCTTGCGACGTCGCAGGCATAAATGCGGCCCCTTCTGCTCGCTCGAATCTCACTTCATTCCCAATATTTCCGTACACGCGCACAGGGCGGCGAGGCCAACATCACATCATCGCCCGAGATACACGGAGAGCACACAGTTGCCGTTCCTCCCCCTTCCTCCACCGCATCCACCTCCCCCCTCCTCCCCTCAGTATCTCACTCAAAACCTTCACGGCGGAGCAAACGCCTCGTCTTCCGCGACGCCGTTTTCCCGATCTATGGCCGGGAAGTCCGCAAGTTCTTCTCCATGGGGATGATCAAGTTTCTCATTGTCTTTGTCCTCACCATCACCCGGGACGTGAAAGACACCCTAATCGTCACTAGCTGCGGAGCCGAGTCCATCGCCTTCCTCAAGGTTTACGGCGTCCTGCCTGCCGCTGCGGCTTTCACCATCGCATATAGCAAAATGTCTAACTCCCTGAGCAAAGATGCCTTGTACTACGCATTAGTCGCGCCCTTCTTCATCTTCTACCTATTGTTCGATCTGATCATCTACCCCCGCCGCCACCAACTCCACCCCGCCGCTACCGCCACCTCCTTCCAAGGTCTCTCGTACCTCCTGGGCCTGTACAACAACTGGACCTTCGCCCTCTATTATATCGTGTCGGAGATTTACTCCTCCGTCTCCATCGGCCTCCTCTTCTGGCAGTTTGCCAACGATGTAATCACTGTCGACGAGGCCAAGAGATTCTACCCCCTCTTCGGGCAGCTTTCCTCCATTGCTCCCATCATCGCCGGACAATGCGTCGCCCGCGTGGCCTCGAATGGCGACTTCGGCGCTTCCCTCCGGGTTCTGACCATTCTGACGAGCCTGTGTGGCGTCGGCATCATGATCCTCTACCGGTACTGCTCCCTCCTCGTCGACAAGGAAGCCCGAGACGGACTCCTCGACTCCAGCATGGTCCAAAACTTGCAACAGCGCCGCCCGCGCCCGCAGCTCTCCCTCCAGGAATCCTCTGCCTTTCTCCTTAATTCTCGATACCTGCGCTACATGGCCGTGCTTGTGCTAGGCTTTGGTCTTGCGATTAACTTTACTGATATTTTGTGGAAAAGCATGGTCAAAGACTACTTCCCCGACAAGCTCGCTTATCAACGGTTCATGGGCTATTACTCCTCTACCGTCGGAGCGACCACCTTTGTGGTTATCTTTTTTGGAAGTAACATTGTGAAGCACCTCGGGTGGAGGATAGGGGCACTGGCCACCCCCGTGATGATGGCCCTTTTGGCAATTCCGTTTTTTGGCGCGATTTTTTTGAAGGGCTTTGGGGCGAGCACTAAGAAGACGGCGTTGCTTGCCGTGGGGGCCGGGGCGTTGATGTCTGTGCTGAGCAAGGCGACAAAGTACGCATTGTTTGACCCGACCACACAAATGGCTTACATTCCTTTGGACGAGGAGTCCAAGAGTAAGGGGAAGGCCGCAATCGATGTGCTTGGCTCTAGGGTGGGCAAGTCTTTGGGAGCCCTGCTACTGCAGGCGTGCGTGGTGGTATTCGGCTCGGCGATACGAGCGTCATATGTAGTAGGAGGGATGTTCTACGTGGTCATTTTTTCGTGGGTTTACTCCGCTAATAACCTGGCGTCCATGTTCGAGGCATTGACGGAACGATCGCCCCGCTCCAGCAGTAGCAGCAGTAGCACCAGTAGCACCAGCAGCAGCGATAATAGTAGCGGGGACTTTCCTTCTCCTCTTTTTCCCGCCATGCCGCGCTTTGCACCTGTAGCCGCTGTGCAGGAGGGAGAGATGCCGGCCGAGGTCCCTCCCTCTTCTTCTTCCGTCCCGCCTTCCTTCCTGGCAGGAGGCTTGAACCCTCACATCGCGCCACCCCCCATTTCCAGAGGAGGGGAGGAAGAGGACAGTGACGACGAGGTAAGAGAAGGATTAAGTTCCATAGGATACGAGGGGAATGCCGCGGCGGCATCTTTTGTTGCATTGGACGAGTCCAATGCAGCAGCGGCTGGAGCAGCCACGGCGAACGAGGAGGAGGAGCTGCTACTTTCCCAACCAGCGGCGTCAGAATCAGTAGCACCAACACATACACCACCTCCTACTGCCTTTGACTCCACGGAGGAGGCCTCGGTATATTCTCATCCACCACGGCCTCTTCCTCCTCCGACTCCTTTCTAGCTTCTTTTCAGCTCTTTATTTCACAGGAAAGTTGAAGAAAAGAGACAGCAGGGACAGGAGACGAAAGAGAGAGCCATGTTTTGAGAAAACACTCAAGTAAATCAATCAACCTTTTGTCATTGTCAATCAAAGGGAAAACGAAGGAAATTTGGTTAAACAAAACAGTTTTAAGCAGTATCAAAAGTAGGACACATACACATCCCCCCCCCCCCCGCGCGGGATGGGACTGCTGGCGACCGTGCGGGAGGCTGGTCAAAACGAACGACAAAGGGAAAGACAAACAAGCTGACTCGAGATGTGACCGAAAGAGTCGCCGTCAACTATGGTATTTATCTGCTTGTACCGTGAAAGTAGCTCGTGTGTTGTTTTTGTTGTTTAAGCTCGTTGTGATGGAGAAAGAATTTAATATGCGTGCTTTACCTATCCTTTTTCGCCCTTCATTTCTACCACACCAGCCTCTTGACCTTTCTTACATCATATTCAATTGCATACATTCTCCCTCCCGTCCCTCCATTTCTCTACTCCTCCTCTCCCTCGTCTTTTTCCTCCACTTCTGGGATCGTCACTCCCACCGCATCCTTCTCATGGGCAAACTCCAGATCGATCACCCCCTTCGCAGGGTCTACTCTCAGCACGTGCACCTCGAACGCCTTGCCCGCCATCAAATCAAATAATCTACGGGGCCTTCCTTCCCTTCCTCCCTCTCCTCCCTCCTTCCCTCCCTTTTTCCAATCCCCCGGCAGTCTCACATAGCTCCTCAAGCCCACATCCGGGAGTATCACCTCTGTGCCTGTTCCGGTAGCAGTGGCAGTAACAACAGCGTAGGCTTCCCCCGCCGCCTTGGCTTTCGAGGCACAATAAGTGGCGAATGACTCCAATAAAACCTTGTTCCGACTCACTGATCTCAGTTTCTGGGAGGCCTTGCTCTGCCAGTTCACCTGCGTCATCCTCTGAATAACCTCATTCTTGGAGAAAGGCGCTTGGCCCTTCAAAATAGCCACGACCTGATGCTGCACCAACACGTCGGTATACCGTCTCAAGGGGCCCGTGCCAAACCTCGCCGCATCCAAACCCCCCGAGACCGAGCCCGGGGCAAGCGGCAAGGTCACACTGTGCGCCTTCAAGAAGCGACGACCCGCCTCCGAATAGAGGGCCAGGAACTCATCCACCATCAAATGAGCCGGAGTCCTCTGGAAGGAAATCGCCTCCAGCTCCCCATTGGTGTTCCTCTTCACCCGCGACACACGCTTGCTATCGGAAAAGTTTCGCTTGGTCATTCCCCTTCGAGTGGTCGACGCCTCCAATAACACGGCTAGATCGGCAGCGGCTTTCCTCCTGTACGCAGGAACCTGCTCAGGAGAAGAGGCCAGCAAATCATTCGCCTCGTCGTACCTAACCCTTGTAACCGGCGGGATCAAGGACAATAAAAATCTGACATTGACTACCCTCCCATCCTTCCCCAGAGTCACCGCCGCTGTCACACACTCGTTCACTTCTCGATCGCTCAAAGACGCCGCCTGCAACGCTTGCGGCGGCAGCAAGTGTAGTGGCCCATCAGGCAAATACAAGGCTTCTCCTCTATGTCTCGCGAGCGCCTCAAGCTGCGGCGCACTCTCCAGCAACGGCTGAACATCAGCAATGTGAATCAAGATCTCTCCCGTCTCTGGATCGAACCCCAGGGCATCATCCGCGAACTCCGAGCCCGAGGGGTCCAACGCGTAGGCCCCCAAGCCCGCCTTTCGGTAGTCGCACCGGCCATGCGGCCCTTTGCGACCGGGTCGATTTGGTGTCGCCACCTTCTCCAGCGCTGCCCGTCGTTTCTGCGTCTTATTAAATGCCTCCTTAGCCAACTCCAAGATCTCTTCTGGCCAGGGGGTTGCAGCGCTCCGAGCCGCAGCAGCAGCAGCAGCCATATCTGCCTGACGCTGTCCACGGCCGTCTCCTTTCTTCTCGGTCCAGCACCCAGCACGGAGGAGGACAGACTTGGCACCTTCAGGCGTGGCTGCCTCCCCTAGAGATTTGAGGACTTGCTTGCTAGTGGCTGAGAGGCCTTCGACGCCCGCGCCCAAGGCGACTACCTCCAGGTGGTGTAGCATCCGCCACTGAGACGCGTCCCACTGTGCCGATCCTGCGGCAGGTGCCGCAGCAGCTGCAGTCCCATCGTCTCCCACTTCCTCTTCACCTTCGGTGGCCATTAATAGGCGCTTCTCCTCCGTGTGCCTTACGGCCTGCACGAACGACATGACCTCTCGCGAGTGCACCACTGATGGCTCCAGCGGCTTGAACCCCTGCCCTACTATCATCAATACCTCTTCCTCCACACATCCTCTCTCCCCTTCCTCCTTGGTCTCAACGGTAGGCACGCTTCGCTTAAATCGAAACGTTTCCGAACCCAACAAAATAGCAGCCGCATAACGTTGCGCAGGGGTGACCCGTGGCAGCCTGAGGAAGGAAATTGATTTGGTAATCCCACTACCTATACCTTCACCACTGCTAGCCCCTGCTTCCGCTTCTTTTTCTGCTTCTCGCATCCGTTGCTGCTGCTCTCGCTTCAAGGCCGCTTCGTACTCAGGTCGCTGGAAGAGAAAGGCGGCCAGGTGGTGGGAATCCACTGGGGCTTTATCCCTTTTCCACCTCAGCATGGCAGAAGACCAGAACGCCTCCAATGACAACGCATGGGGCGTCAGACTCTTCATTGCTTTCGCCGCCCTCAACCTCAATGCTGCCCATGACTCAGGCGTGGTCGGCGGGGGAGCATTCGCACTCGGAACCAAAAAGCTGTTGATCTCGTCCTCCTGATCTTGCATGCCAGCAAGCATGTTTTCAGCCCACACACCCGTCACTTGCCCCACGTCTAGTGTCACAATCTCCCCGTGCTCGACTCGCACTTTGATTGAGACCTTTTTACCATGCCCCACGTAGTTCCCAAAGGCCAGTTGGCCGCCCCGCCATACTTCCACCGGGGTCTCGGGGAGCAGCTCGATGGGGCCGGGGCCCCGAGGCGGAAGCTTCTTATTCTTAGCCTTGGTCTTTGGCTTCTTGCTTCCCGTGCCTCCCATCATGTGCTTGAATTCCGCTACCATTGCCGCCTCGTCCTCCACGGTAAACCCTTCATCCTTCTTGCTCTCGCCTTCGGCTTCCTTCTTTTGCTTTAGGTTGGCGAAGCGACGGGTCTGTATCGTCGGGCGTGGGGAGGCTGTGACTGCCGTTGCTCCTGATGCTGTCTTCGAGGCAAAAGACGACGGCATTGACGAAAAAGATGGCCGCATGATGAAAGATTGTGCTTGTTGCGCCATGCCCAAGGCCAGGGCGAGGCCTAGGATGAGCAAGGGTTGTGGACGGCTGCCGGATGTGGTGGTGTTGGGGACTGCCGCGCGGCCGAGATCATTCTCCTTCCCTCCTCTTCTTCGCCTTTTTGACCAGCTGACACCTTTACATGATGGGTGCATGGTCCTCCCTTTTGTGTCTTGCTGTTGGTAAGTTGGGAGCCGTAGAGTTTTTGGTATGTTGAGGAGGGGCGGCTTGAGGTCGTGTGGGCCGTCAAAAAATCGGTACTTGGATAGTTATGATGCTGGGTCGACTTGGGGGACAAAGGACACCTTATGAAAGCGAGAATGGCCTGGAACCACATCGTACACAACGCCGGTATCTAGGACTGACATGGGTAGCGATGCACGGTCTGTTGGTCCAGTGCGCAGCTTTTCCCTTCGCTGCAAAGCAGGACAAGCATGGCGCCTTCTTCACCACCGCCCAGGCAACAACAACGGCAATGCGCGCTTCAAGAAGCATTTTGTTCCACTGTAACCCAGCTCTTCTACAGGCCGCGCTCCACCGCCAGAGCCCCCATGACGTCGTCAGTATCCTCGCTTTATAGTCGGAACGTTATGCTTGTGGGAGCGGGTCTCAGACGCCGGGTCTTATGCTTGGCCAGCGTACACACCAACTCTCTCTCTCCCGAGCCTCCTCAACAGTCAAGTGCAACACTGCATGTCCCTGTGTCTTTCTTCGACAGAGTGGTACGGGACCCTCCCGGGGCGATAATAGTTATGACCTGGCGGTCCTCTCTGCCGGCCTTATGGTGCTGAGCTTTGTGGGGACTACCCTCGCTGCGATATGCTGTATTACGGTCCTCCCATGCTTTCCTCAACAGCCTCCTCTTTGGACCATACCCACTCACCAACTCTTCATAATACTACACCGCATGCATGGCTACAGGCTCACATCGGATTTGAGGTTCACAAATTCCAGTCAGTCAGTCAGTCATGTACACGCCTTCCTCCTCGTCCACTTCCCCTGCAAGTATGCGGCGGGTGCAGGCACTAAGTGCGGCAGGCGGCTCATCGGGGGACAGCAAGACGGCAGCCGCCCGTATTTTGGGTTCGGGTACGGCAGGGATTTTTGAGCTGGTACGTTTGATCAATAAGCATGTCCTCAATCCTCTCAAATTGTCTTGCTTATCCCATGCATATGACTCACCTTTCCCTTTCACTTCGCCCTTCCCCTCCATTCAAATCAAAAACAAAGGCCTTGTTCCACCCCTTCGATACGGCCGCTAAACGATTGATGAGTTGGGAGGGCCGCATTATCGTCTCAGGTCAAACTTTAACCAATCTGAACAACGCCGTCTTCCGCAATCAGGCATCTGCCGCACCCCTCACCAAGTGGATGTCTCTTTTTCCCGGAGTCTCTTTCGGTGCCGCCTATAAGGTCTTGCAACGCGCCTATAAATTCGGCGGGCAGCCATTCGTGCGTGATTATTTGACGACGTATCACAACGATATGTTTGAAAGCTCTTTTGGAAAAAGGAACGGGAAGACGATGATCTATGCGACTGCTGGCAGCATCATGGGGGTGGGTGAGATCGTGCTGCTGCCGCTGGATGTCTTAAAAATCAAGGCCCAGACCAATCCGGAGGCGTTCAAGGGCCGTGGATTGATGAAGATCATTTCGGACGAGGGGGTTAATCTATACCGAGGGGCGAGCTGGACGGCGGCTCGGAATGCGCCGGGCTCGTTTGCGTTGTTCGGCGGGTCGGCAGCCATGAAGGATTATGTGTTTAAGCTGGAGAAGTACAGCGATGCCACCTTTTTCCAGGACTCCATGGCGAGCGTGGCAGGGGCCGTAGCCTCGATTACGGTAGCACAGCCTCTGGTATGAACGGGAGGAAGGAAGAGATAGAGGGACAGGGACGGGGAGGAGGAACATGTGTCTTTTTTTTCTTGCTCTTTTCGCCCCTATCCTCACTTCCTCCCCTACACCGTCCATCCACTCCTTCCTCTACCTTTACAGGACGTAATCAAAACACGCATCCAGAGGCGCGATTTCAACGATAAGACCTCGGGCACGCGCATTCTGGCCGACCTGGTCAAGAAGGAGGGGTTTGGGGCATTCTTCAAGGGGCTGACGCCCAAGCTTATCGTGATCGGCCCCAAGCTGGTCTTCTCCTTCACCATCGCCCAACAGTTGATGTCCTTCTTCGAGAAGCGCTTTTAAGTGAGGAGGAGAGGAGGATGGAGGGGAGAAAAGGAAGGAGGGTAGAGTGTTCTTTTTGTCTGGGTTTTGAGTTGAGAGGAAAGATGGTAAAAAAGGAATGAGAGGAAGAGGAGGAGGATGCGCGGGGCATCGGAGATATTTTTGTAGGTACATGATTGAAAAGCAGGGAGGAAGGGAGAAAAAGTATGTACGCTTGGTAAGAGGGAGAGGGAAAGGGAGAGGGAGAGGGAGAAAGAAAGAGATGCACACTCACAGCCACCAATTTTTGTGTCGAAGAAGTAATTTAACCCAAAAACATGGACGAAAAAATGAACTATACGTGATCCCATCGTATGTAAAAAGAAGAAGAGGGAATCCTTTTCCTTTCCGCCATTGTTGGTCTATTTTTTATGTCAGTGGTCGGCCTCCCTTCTCCCTCCTTTCCCACAAGTCCTGCTAGCGCTCGCAGACAACACATGCAGCACACGCGGAAAAGGAGAAATGACGAGGCACCATGCATGCGGCTTCCTACTCCTTCTCCTGTCATGCATATGGCATTACGCCTAATGAGGTGGCAGTCCATGTATTTCATCTTTGCTTTCTCGGCAGCTGCTGCTCCTCATTATTTCCGCTTCATTATTTCTTCCTTGTTCTTCATTCTTTCTTTGGCCTGCCAATGCAAAGAGCGAAAACGATAACATGGTAACAAAGCACGCAGCACGTGGAAGACGCTTTCAAAAAAATGACATGTATCATCTCTTCTCTGACCTACTCTATCTACTCATTCCCTGATTTCCCCCTCGTCTTCTTTGTGTATGTACATGAAGAAACACCCAGTCGATCAGACACAAGGAATTACATAAAATTAAACCCATTTCTTGTTTTCGTTGTATTCACCCGTGTATTAAATTGGAACAATTTCATCACAAATCATTCATCAATGCCTGCATTGGTGAGCCATGGTCGTCATTGTCTTTAACCTCCTCCTCTCCATCCCCTTCCATTACTACACAAAACCCAGCCACCCCTTGTTGAGTCAAATGAACATATATATATATATATATACACGCAAACATACACAGACACAGACACAGACATACGCACGCACATCTCACACATACACGTGAACACACACCGCATACCTTCAAGCGTGCTACACTGCTGCTGGTGCTGGTGCTGGTGCTGGTGCTGCTTCTGATGTTGCATTCCGCTGTTCATCATGACAGCTCGCGTGTTCGGGCTTCCTCTTATTCTCTATGCTGCTTCTTCCCACCCCTCCTCTTCCTTTCCTGGTCATTTATCCTCCCTCTTCCACATTTTCTCCTCCCTTTCCGCCCAAACCAGGGCCTAGATGGATATACGTCCTTCTAGACCACGCACGCCCATCCGCAGAGGTGATGGAGCCCCCGATTCCGCAGCAGCTGTCACTGCCCTGAAAATACCAGATTGCCCCTTCTTCCTTAAATTCCGTTCCTCCTCCTCCCGTACCTGTTCCTCTCTTGGCAAGCGCACGGTACAAGTGATGGTGGAGGACGAGGAGGACAGAGGGAGGTATTAGGGAGGAGCAGCACCCTGTTGGGGGAGGGGCTGGTGACCTTCACCTTGGGCTGTGCGGAAGTGCGTAGGTGAGAGCTGCCGCGGCTCAGTTTCCCCTTGTCCGCCGTGTGGATGCGCTACATCTTGCTGGTGACTGCTAGCTAGCTCTTTGGCTCCTTCCTCCCCCTGCTGTCGCGGTGTTTGTTGTCGCTCCTCTCCTTCTTCCTGCTTCTGCCTCTTTTCTGACTCCCCTTCGGCCCTCCCTCCTTCCTTCCTGATCACTTCTTCCCGTCGGGCCTTCAGCTTGCCCAGCACAACGTCCACTTCACTCAGTAACGCCAATTCCTCCTCTGTCCGCGAATATACTCGCTGGTGCTGGTGGTACTGCTGCTGCTGCTGCTGCTGCTGCTGCTGCTGCTGCTGCTGCCGCTGCTGCTGGTGCTGGTGCTGGTGCTGGTGGTGCGACTGCTGCTGATGGTACTGGTGGTTGTTGTGGTGATAAGCGCTGTAGGCCGCCTCTGCCTGCAACTGAGAATGACTTCGCTGCTGCCGCTGCTGCTGCTGCTGCTGGCCGTGGAGCGGCTGAGCTGTATTAGGCATATAAGAATACTGCGCCAAGCAAGGAGCATGCGAAGGAGGAAGACCATCATGCTCACCAGAACCTCGTCCTGTCAACAGGCTCTTCGTCCGGTAGCCCCCTTCTGAACCAATGTACATCGCTGTCCCCTCCGCGTCTAGGGCCATGCCACCCCCATTCGAAACTGCGAAGCCCCTCGATTTAGACAACTTCGCAAAATATTTCTGTGCATGAGACCGTATCTGAGCACTGGTTCTAGTGGGGATGTCTGCTGCTACCCGCTTCCACTCCCTCCCATAAACGCGCAGCCCGCTTAGAAATGCCTGATGCTCCTCCTCCGTCCATCGCCCGCGTAACTGCTCCTTTTCCAAGTCTTCTTGCGACAAGCGCGTTCCTTTCTTTCCTCCTCCTCCTTTTCCTCCTCCACCACCACCACCGCTGATCACGTTCCTTCCTTCATCGTCACCCATACCACCATCCAGGGAAGCAGGAGCCACGCTTCCGTGGGGTGGGAGATGTGTTAAAGAAGGGAAGCCATTATTGCTATTCGCATAAGCTTTGTCGCCTGACGATTGTTGTTGTAGTGACGGAGGAGGTGCATAGTAGCCTGATGGGAGGGAAAGGGAAGGGCCAGTGGGTGGGTAGCCCGGCGAATGGGACGAAGGAGGAGGGTGTGGTTGGAATGGCGGCGCACAACCATATGCCAAATGGAATCGACCATCCCTACTTGGCAGGCCATCGCCGGCGGCGACAGGGGCAGGCTGAGCATCGAATCTGCCAGGAGGAGGAGGAAGCGAGGGTCCGGGAGAGCCACCGCAGGCACCGGGGCGGGCTTGTGAAGACGACGATGAAGGTAGAGGGAAGGCCAGGTTGGATGGAATTGGCAGGCCGCCAGGTGGCGCTGACATGGTGGCCAATGTCGTCTCCCAGGCTCGCAGACGTATATCGCGGTCCTGGTTAGCCCGCCGACCTCCGAATCTTTTCTGGATATGCCTGCTTCGCCTCTGCTGGCAGCGTCAAGTCAAGAAGAACAAGGCGGCGGTATGAGAGCAAAGAACAATGTCGCTTGCTTTCTTGATGGCCCGACTGCCTTGGACGCGTGGCGTCCCCCACTTGTTCCAAGTGCCTGCGTGTATTTCACAATAAGCGAGAAATGAGCATGTATCAGGGAGCTGTATCGTAAAGCAGAGCATAGGCGTGCGTATCAGTGGAGACCGATGGCAACAGTTAACGGAAGAATTTCGCCTGCTGCAGCGACCGAGGCGCCGGTATCCCTTTTCTACGCCGAGCACCGCTTAGCTGGCATCAAGGCAGATGTGTGGACAAGAGCGAAACACAGTATCAGTTGCATCTAAGACCGGGATTGGATGGCGCCCCGCATACACTCGCTTGCCTCTTGCCCTCGCCCTCAGTCCGTGTGCTTTTTTTAAGCAAGCAGGCTTTTTGTGTGGGTTTCCTCTGCATCAAAGTGCGTGAATGCGCTTCCGGATGCCATGCCACACAATGTGCACATAACGATAGCGAAAGCTAAACTTGTCACCCATTCTTCACATCATCACCAAGGCAGCCAAAGCCATGGACCATGAGTCCAGGAGCAGTCCTCCACCACCGCTGCTCACAGGGCTAGAGCAGGTCCTCGCTTTGGAGCATAGCAGCCCCGGCGAGGTGATCATCGCGAAGGAGTATAATGGGGAGGAGTACTTGTCCGAAGAGGAGATGGACGAAGCTGCCACGGGGTGGCTTTCTTACCATCACGGCGACGTCTTGCCCTCAACCTGGGACCTCTCCGACAGTTGGGGCACCATCAATGACGAAAGAAGTGCGCTCGTGCAGGGCATGGGTAGCAGCTGCTCCAGTGGCCTCTATAAATGGCGGCCGGAGGCATGTGGAAGTTACCATGCCGCCCTGTCTAGTGATCGCCGCACGGTGCGCTACGTGGGTAAGGCAAATCACCCCCAGGACGTGGGAACGGTCAAGGGCGACCGCCCTTTGCCTCGAGACCGTGCTTGTTTCTACTTTGAGATTGAGGTTTTGTCCACCTGTGAAAAACGTCCGACGGCTGCCATGACTGTGGGGCTGGCTGCTAGGGGCTTTCCCATGCACCGGCAACCAGGTACCTGGCCGCATTCCTACGGCTACCGTGGCTCGGACGGCTATTTTTTTGCAGCCCTGCCGCCTGAATGTACGAGTAGCGGTAGCGGTGGAGGAAGGGGGACCAATAATGGCAGTAGTAGTAGTAGTAGAAGTAGCGGTAATTCGTCGACGCGAGAGAAAGACTGCGGCCCAGCCTTTGGCGAGGGTGACGTGATAGGCTGCGGCGTGGATTTTGCCACTCAGGAGGTTTTCTACACCAAGAATGGAAAGTACTTAGGCGTCGCCTTTCGAGATATTTTTCGGCTCCCGGGGCACCACCAGCAGCAGTACTGCCATTCAGCGACGCGCCAAGGGGTGGTCCGGAGGTACGTCAGGCCGTACCTGCCCAATGCCTTTCCAACTACGATGATGCCTAGACAAGCCTCAAGCAACACTGCTGCTACTGAGCCGGTCCCTTCCTCCCCGTCATTCTCCTCTTCCAGCATCGCCACTGCACGCGCACCCTCCATCCTCCTAAGCCGCGGTCGTTTCCTACCAGACTCGGCGGCGGCGCCTGTAGGAGGAAGAGATGAAAGTGGTGAGAGGGCCGAGGAGGGCCGGGGGGCAAGTCGTACCAGCACAACCATATCGCGTGGATTAAGAGCTGCTATCCCTTCAGGAGTGGTCGCCTCGCGAGCTTCCTGGTTGGCTGATGCGGGGGAGGAGGAAGGAGAAGAGGACGAGGACGACGACGTGGAAGAGGAGGACGAAGAGGGAGCGGGTAGGCGAGATTATCGTGAGCAAAGTCGGCGCCGGAGCGCGAGAGCTGGCCAAGATGGCGGAGGGGGAGGCGGACATAGCAGCAGGGAGAGACGAGATGCTTCCTTTTCGGAAGGGTCGTCGTCGTCGTCCACTGCAAGCGCCGGCAACAGCACTGACGTGACCATCCCTTACAACACCAGTCGCCCAGAGCGCCAACGGCATCAGCACCAGCACCAGCACCAGCACCAGCACGTCGCGAGCTCTCCACGGGTTCTGGCTGTCGCTAGCTCTCCCGAGGTCGCGTGGGACTTGTTTCCTGTCCTGAGCTTGCACGGCGTCGGGGAATCGGCGCGCGTCAATTTCGGTCAGGAGCCTTTCTGCTTCGATCTACAGGCGAAGCGCGCGGCAGACGAGGCGGAGAGGGAGCGGCGGCTTGCAGGGGAGGGAATGGAGCGGGGAGTAGAGGAAAAGGTGGAAGTGGACGCGCTCATCAAGGACTATTTGCTTGTAGCGGGCTATCGGGAGACCTTGCGTTGCTTCGATGATGTCATTAGCTCTAGCGCCCCTGCCATAACGACTCCTGCGGCGACGATTGCTGTGAAACAGGAGAAAACGCTCCATGGTGGGGGCTCGTCGAGCTCGACGATGGACATCGTGGGAGCGTCGGAACAGCAGCAGTCAGGCCCCAACAGTAGCTGCGGCCGCGAGCACGAGGAGAATGCAAGCGGCGAATTGAGTAGAGACCGACCAAGTACGTTTGCTCAAAGCTTGCGGGAGCGGACGGTGCACTTGAGCTGCAGTCTGACGTTTCGGCATGAGTTGCGGCAGATGCTCCTTTCCGGCGGAGGAGTGGCCGTGATCACAGAGCACTTGATCAAGAATTATCCACGATTGTGGCGCGAACGCCCTATCATCCGCTTTGAATTGCACAGCCTTGCTTACTTGGATTTGTTGCGGCAGGGTGAGGGTGCGCTGCGAGAGGCGCTGGTCTATGCGCAACAGAAGCTGTTGCCCTTTACCTTAGGGGATACCCACCAGTTGGAAATGATAGGGGGCCTGGAAGGAGACGTCGACCAAGACAGTAGCATGAACATGGTGGTGGGTGGAAAGGATAGCAATGACGATATTCCGAGTCCGAGCAAGGGCCGTAAGATGAATTTCCGGCGACGGCGTTTCCTCAGGAAGCGTCAGGTTGACCCAGGGGGGCCAGCCGAGCGACGGCCCCGGAGCCCGGAGCCTCTTCGCTCCTCATCGTTTGTCTCGCCTCGCCTCGACTTTGCGATGCGACTTCGGGACCTAATAGGGCTGGTGGCCTACTATCCCAACCTCTCCGGCTCCCCGGCGGCCTACCTCTTGTCCAAGGGTCATCGCGAGGACGTAGCGGACAAGTTGAACGCGGCCATTCTGGAGGAGTTGCACGAAAACGGCGAAGGAGAGAAGGAATCCGACAAGGATGATCGAGATCGCCCCCTTCTAGAAAGAGCCTTGGTTGGCCTGGCGACCATGCACGAGACATTGCGGGAGGTTAAGAGCGGAGGGCGGGGCGAAAACTTCCGCCTCCCGGCGCTCTCTCAAGCGCACTAGGCATTCTAGGTAGATAGCAAGGGCAAGAGGGCAAGAGAGCAGGGTGTGTACATATTGTCTCGAAGGTTCATATAGAGGAGTGTGGATGTAAAAGACAAAGTAATCGAAAGAAGCACCACAGTTGCATGGCACGATGTGCGGAGGACAGCACAATTTTTTGTTTCGGGGTGCATTTTGCCCCATGACAAGGAAGCCAGGTGTGTTTTACGGGAGATCAGCTTTCTGATGCGTTTTCCCACAATTTAGCAAAATACAAGCCATCGGAAATTCTGTAAGTCCGAGAGTATGTGGTGGGAGTTCCCACACGGGAACTGAGGAGCGTTTTACAAAAAGCGTATTTGGTATTTGGCGCGGAAGGAGGGGAATTTCTTCGGCCAAGTAAAGCCCTCCCTCCCGCATCCCCATAACTTATCCCTCCTCACACGACATCACATATTTGATCTTAAGAGCATCACTCTAGAATTTGGTGTTCCGCGTGTGATCTGGATATGTGCTACGCTCCAGCAAACAGCAAGCAAACGCTCGCCAAACCAACACCCTCGCTCGCCTTGACTCAAGTTCGTGACGGTCGCATCGCCTACCCACCCAAGTCCCCATCATCATCATCATCTCAACAGGACACAAGACCATGGGAGACTTCGACGACGACGATTTGGATGCCATGCTGGCGGCGGAGGAGGCCATGGAGCAGGAACAGATGGCCGCCATGGATGCGGTACGTGCTTTCCCCCCCTTATTTCCTCTTTCCCCCTCATTATTCTACGTCCTCCCCACCTGCACAACACACCAAACCCTGCCCACGCAACCAACCAGACGTACGCAGATTTTGATCCGGACATTGTTGAGGGGGACAGCCGCTCCTCGAATGACACATCGCAGCCAGCAGCCGCCGCACTGCATGCAGGCAAGGTCGGCTCCCCTGCGGCTGCTCCTCGGCGCCGCATCGTGGGGACCAATGATGACGACGTGGACGACATGTGTGCTGACGAGGATAATGCGGCCGCCGCCAATTTTGCTGACGAGGATAATGCGGCCGCTGCCAATTTTGCCGATTCCATGGCGGAGGATGCACCAGCTAAATCCATGTTTGCTCGGGGCGGCACCACCGAGGACGCGGAGGCAGCTAAGCGGGCCAAGTTTCTCTCGCGGCCCGCCCTGTTGGCCCTGCGCCTGGGCAAGGAAGGAACTTGGAGGAAGCGGGAGCAACAAGAACGCAAGATAGAAGGTCTACCCGATATGGAAAGCGACGACTGGCGCCGGGCAGGCGGGAAGGCGGTCGGGAGACCAGGAGGCATCGGCAGCGACGGGAAGGTCAGCAGTGGTCGGACCGCCGGCTTTAAGCGCCGCAAGCTCTTGAGCAGCAAGAGCGGGATAACGGACGAGCCCGTGGCTTTTGGCCTGGAGAGCTTGGTATTTGTCACGGCCCCAGCCAATTCCGAACCACCCCGCCTGCCGCGTTCGACGCGGGCGAAGCACCTTCTGACGCGGCCGCCGATGCTGGGCAACAGCCTCTCGCTGCTGACTGCGACGGGCAGCATGGTCTATGTACGCACGGCCAAGGCAACGGTAGGGACGAAGGACAATGGAGAACGAACGGATGAGGGGAATGTGGACGCGACACTGCCTCTGGGCAGCCGGTTGGCGAAGCTTCAGGGCGATGTGGCGGCCGTGAGGTTGGACGGCGGGGCCGGCGGGTTGTTGTCGCTGCCGATGCACGAGCTTATGAAGAAGGTAGAACACCGACGGTACGCACGCTCAAGGACGGCTCAGATCCTCCTGCAGGCCAGACTGCAGAATGCTGATTCCGCCACGATGAGACTGCGAGAGGAGAAAGACGAAGACAAAGAGGAGGGAGGTGGGACAAAAAAGCAGGAGGAGCAGGAGGAGCAGGATGGGGAGGAGGAGCAGGAGAGGGAGGAGGAGACGGAGGAGAAGGAGGAGGAGGAGGACATGGGGACAAATGGAAGTGGCGAGGCCGCCAGGACGCTCCAAAATATGACTCCAGCCCCACGGCCAGAGCAATTGTGGGTGAACCGGTACTCTCCGTCCGCCTTCCCCCACCTCCTGAGTGACGAGGCCACCAATCGGGAGGTGCTGCGTTTACTGCGCTCTTGGGATGACTTTGTCTTCAAGAGGGCCGTGCCCAAAACGCTTGCCGAGGCGCCCGCACAGCCAGCCTGGAAGACCAACTGGAATAACAAGAACAATAATCAGGACAAGGACAGAAGTAGCAACCAGCAGCAGCACCGCAACGGTGGCGGCACGGTCAGCAACCCCATGCTAACCCCGCAGGAACGAGCCTCGATGGACGCCGAGCAGGAGGCGGCGGCAGTGCAGCGGCGCGACAAACGACCCAAGGAACAGGCGCGGGCCATCCTTCTGTGCGGGCCGCCAGGCATGGGAAAGACGACGCTGGCGCATGTGGTGGCAGCTCACTGCGGTTACCGACCCCTGGAGTTCAACGCTTCAGACGACCGGTCGGCGGCCGTGCTGCAAGAGAAGATAACGCGGGCCATGCAGAACCAGGCCGTGCTGGGCGACAAGCGGCCCAATTGCATAATCCTCGACGAGGCAGACGGCATTGACGGCAAGACGGGCATCAAGATGATCGTGAACATGATCAAGGCGCCGCTCAAGAGCGACGCGGCCGGCGGCAAAAAGAAAAGTGGCGGCGACGGGAGTGCCTCGGTGCCCGCCCTGACGCGGCCCCTAATTTGCATCTGCAATGACCTGTACGCACCCCAGCTGCGGCCCCTGCGCGACGTGGCTACCGTTTTCCGATTCCGCAAGACATCCAGCACGCGCCTGCTGCAGCGCCTCAAGACCATCTGTCTGGCTGAGAGCCTGCCGCTGGAGAGCACGGCTCTGGGCGCTCTTTGCGAGGCCGCAGGCAACGATGTCCGCTCCTGCCTCAACACACTCCAATTCTTCAAGTCCCGCGTACCCCAGCCGACAGGCGGAGAGGCCGCGGGGGGCGTGGGGCAGGCGGCGCGGGCCTCTGCGCTGTCTCGACAGCTGATGCAGCACATCGGGGCGGGGCTGAAGGACCAGGAGAAGGACATGCTCCAGGTGTGCAACGCGATCTTCCGCAAGCCACAGGCCAAAACCTCGGCAACCGCCACGGCCACGGTCCTGCTCCTGCCGGGCGAGGAGGAGGAGGAAGAGGCTACGAGGCGGGACGGGCAGCCGTACTCCTCCTCTTCCTCCCCCTCTCACCGAAAGCAGCGCGATACAGACATGGTCATCTCCACCGTGGCCGCCTTCAGCGACCATGGGCAAGTGCTGCAGGCAGCGCACGAGAACTTCTGCCAGATGCGGTACACAGACCCGAACCTGACTAAGACTGCACTGGCGGCCGAGTGGCTGGCCTTCTCGGACCTGATCCATGGCCGGCAGCTGGAGGGCCGGTGCCACTTGATGGAGGATCTGCACCTGGCCACGGCTGCTGCCATACATCTTCTCTGCCGTGTCGAGGTACGCCCGCGCATTACGCTGCCACGAAAGGATTACGAATTCCGGAGCGCGCGCCTGAGCCGGCAGCACATTCTTCAATCCTTCACGGAGGGTTGCGTGTTGCAGGCACTCTGGGCGCGGCACCCGGCCGCCATCGTGCTGGACGTGGTCTCTCCGCTGGTGCACATTCTGAACCCCAGCCTGCGGCCCATCAACCCCGACCTGTACTCCTTTGCGGAGAAGGCTATGCTGCGGCAGCTGGTCGGTGTCATGATGGCCTGCGGTGTTTCCTTCATGCATACGAACCGGGCCGGCCTCTATTCCCATCAACAGGGAGCGCACGACCCGCTGGAGATGGTCCCCATGCTAGTGCATCTGGCTGAGTTTGGCCTGTCCAACGACGGAAGCGGGGCACCGAAGGACGAGGCCCTGCCCGTGCAGCGACCCCGGCCCGCGCGTGTCCTGCCGACCTTCGTCAAACTGCTAGCCACTCAGGAGGCCAAGCTGGAGGTCATGAAGCAGGCCGAGTGCCGCAAGGCGGATGCGATGAAGGCCAGGCACGGCGGCGTCTTACCTACGGCCTTGAATAAAAAGGCCGAGCGTCCCGGCCATGCCCTCCCATCGTTCTCTACGCCTTCTCCTGCCGACACCAAGAAGCCCCGGTTCGGCGCTGCCAACTTGTCGGCCAAGCTGTTGATGCCTGACATGAAGGAGGAGCCTACGCACAAAACGTGGTTTGTAAAGCTAGGCACAAAGCGCAGCACCTCTAAAGCCAAGCCCAGCATCAGTTACAATGACCGGTTGGACGCCCTTCAGCAGCAGGGGCAGGACGGGGGATCTCATTATTCTGGCGAGGCAAGGCAGCAGCCAGCGACAAACAAGGCGACCATCCGCTTCAAGTACGTGGCTGGCTACACTAACGCAGTCCGTCGTCCGGTTTGTATGAAGGATATGCTTTAGAAAAGCTCGGGTGGTACTAGCGAGGGCATGGGATGGGATCGTAACAGTAAAGTGCGGAAAAAGCAAAGTCGGCAAGAACCAGTGAACGGAAAAGTCAATTAAAGGCGGTCTTGTATCTTTTAATAGGTGTAACAGCATAGGAATTGTGTTGCGAGCAGTATCTACTGGTCGAAAGCAAACAGGAAACGTGAGCTTTGCATTTATATTGCCTTTCTTTTCTTCCTTTTTCACTAATCTTATGGCTAAATCTGATGATGATTTTGGATTCTCAGAACTGTACCATTATTTGGATCGGAGGTGAAGCTGTTATCCCCCAGAAGCGGTCGACGATAGTAACCTCTTTCCCTGGGGGCCTGTCAGACTCATGCCCGATCCGCCCGAAACAACCGCTTAACGACACGTGATGTTATTGAAATGACAGAGGGTGGCGGTATGGAACGTCTATGTGGGCGCGTGTCATCCTCTCACACAACGACACTCCCGAGGTCATCTTCCAATAATTTCCCGGCTGCGGCATTTATCCACAGAGCATGTGAAAGCAAAGAGGATCCCATTTGCCATCTTGATACGGACGCCGAATATTTGGCGGACTACATCCACCGCATGACACCTGCTTGTGTGGTAGCACAAGCGCATCACACGGCCGCTGGATCCACGTTGCGACGCAGTATGCTTACCATGACCCAGAAGATGCTGCGAGCAAGAGTTACCGATGGCTTGGAAAAAGCCGCAGAGATATTTCTAGTTGAAAGGTGTACCAAAAGATGACTTTACGAAAATTGAACAAATGAGGTGAAGGTCAGCGGTAAAAATTTAAAAATAGCACGTGCTAAACATGTTGAAAGTTTTCCTTATTTTTCCCTGTGAGTCATTACGTATTCACTATTTCTTTCTTCTTGCCTTCGCAATACCAGGCCGTCAATAGCTCTTTAATAAAAACATCGATATCTTCCTTTGAAGGAAATGGGAAGAACAAGTGTGTACTTTCCGGCGTTGAGACAATTTTCACAGTGCTTTTCACTGGTTTGGAGCAATTGAAATATTGGCTGCCTTGAATCGGGTTGTCCTGTTCCAGCCCATGTCAGACATGTGGGACGGGCCAGATCGCCCTTGTTTTAGTGGGTTAAATGGTTAAATTTTGGCAGAAATGATTTATTCATCGATGCATAACTCAGCGATCTTGCTCCCGGAGTTCGTCATAAGTTGAATACGTCGGAGAAAACCGATTGAAACCCAGACGAGGCAAATAATGTCGGAAATGCAAAGCAAACAAGCCTTCCCAGATGTGTCCGATTTTGGGAATCGATTTGGGGAAGATATATTCAACCCTTTGTGTCTTGGGGATATTCAGAACGAAGTTTGCTACACTTAAGTCTTTCAGTGGGAGGATATGTCCACTCCAATCCCTGACACATCTCTTCACGAAGTTCAGTGTCCTGAGCATTTTTTCTAAAAAGTATGAAGCGAAGAGATTGACGCATCACCATACGTGAAATAGTTCTTGAAAGTCTTGTTTATCTATGACACCCATTGCAGGGATCTGATGTGTGTCATTCTGATTTGGTGAATTTGAAAACCTGCCCCCGTCGTTTCTTAAAACAATTTGTTTTATGTCAATACGGATAGCTAGGTTTCCATTTTTTACAATTTTTGATCCTGAGTTGAAACGATATGGTAAGAGATTCTGTTCACTGCCAGGGGCCACCAGAGCTGTACTGATGGTGGCATGTAGAGGTAATTTAGGTTTGGTAAAACTCTCATGTTCAAAGGCAGGAAATGTGTTCGCATGCATTATGTGTGTCTGTTCGTTGGTGATTTTTCTGCTTTGCCTTCTTTTATTCCTCGATGTTTATTGGTACATGTTCTTTTCTTCCTCTTATCAGTCGTAATTGTGGACTTTCCTACTTTCGTATCCACCTCCTTGGAAGTGCAGCTTGGATTGGTATCCTGGCGGATGACACATCAGCCCTCACCATCATGCAGGGGATAGGTCTTGTCATGACTGGCAAGAAGAAAAGACAAGACTCTTTGAAATTACAGGATATTATTGAAACACTGTGGCTGGACATGTCTTCATGCTTTGCAACCTGCAGGAGCTTTTTTGCGATGCATTTTGAAGCAGGAGACATTTGGCGGATCAGAGGATGGAAAAGCGCTCACCGCTCCCGTCAATGGTGCTGCCTGCACATCGGTCATCGTTGATATATTGTTTCGTGGTGATGAAATCATTGTGTGTCCAGGCCTGTTCGTACAGGAGAGCGGGGGCAAAGTCAAGAGATGCAATAGTACTCATCGATAGGAGAAGCGACTGTCAACTATAATAGAAATATTATTGGGACTAATGCCATTCGGATTTGGTCAAATTTAGAGAGGCGCGTTGATCGGAACGTAAGTCTTATTTATTACCAAATTTTCTAAAAAATTATACGCGATCTAGAGCGGGCATACAGGGGTCAGAGCCGCACAAGACTCGATATGATTCAAGTTTGTGGTGTCCTGTCCATGGAGATTTGATGATCTGCTCAGTGCTATGTCGGAGGTATTCTATGTAGAGAAACATAGCAAGAAATCCAAGAAGCGAGTTGTTGAAGTGACGACGCGAACGTCCGACTCATTCGCCGTCATCTTTGCATGCCCTTATTACCCTTCACGTCCAGGAAGGCCCAGGTTGCGGTACCCTGTGGTCGGCGATATTTTGCGCCGTTCATATCTGAGCCGCTGGGCCGACGAACATTTGCCTCACGCTGCCCCACACACAATGCAGACAGTCACTCAGGGAACCAAACATCATCAATAATGGCCCACCCGCAAGAAGACATCGGTGCCACAAATCCGTCGACGAAGCGGGTCATTGGGCCTCTGGTCTGGACTTCGGAGTGCCACAGCATTCTGGTGAACGGCCTGAAGGTGGCAATCAAAGGGATCAATTGGTTTGGCTTTGGTACGTCGATGCGTACATGGGAAGGGGGAAGGAGGAGATGTCGTTGTCGTTCTTCCTCTCACCCTTAGGATGGGGTAAAGCGGGAAGGGGTAGGCTTGTCGCATACGTTTAGGCATTACCCGTAGCCATTTAATACCTTAAGGTTGTGCCCGGGAGATCCGTGCGCAGAGAAGAAAGCGTGTAGCCATGGTTTGTCAAAAGCGCAGCTTAGGGGCGCTGTCTCTTTTTGCAACTCTCTTCTCCCTTCTCCCTTGCGCCCTTATTCCCTTTCTGCCACCTATCTTTCCAAACACTCCTAGAAACAACGGACGGCTGCGTCCATGGACTCTGGGACGGCCTTTCCAAATCTCTAAGTGACTACCTGGATCTCTTACACACCCACGGGTTTAATGCGCTGCGACTCCCCTTCTCCGTCAAGCTCGCCCTTGCCCTGGACAGCACGCACCCCAACTCTGGTTTCGTTGCCGCAGACTCCTCACTTGCCGGCTTGAGCTGTGGGCAGATCATGGATCTACTGATTGTAGAATGTGGGAAAAGAGGGATTCTGGTTATGCTGGACCAGCACCGATTAGACCCCGAAAGAGGGATCTCGGATTTGTGGTATGATGAGGGATATGAGGAGCCGGTCATCTTGAAGAGTTGGGATGTAATGGTGGGGAGGTATAAGAAATATTGGAACGTTTTCGCGCTTGATCTGAAAAATGAGCCGCACGGCTCCTGTACGTGGGGGAGTGGGGAGGCCCTCACTGATTGGAAAGCGGCGAGCGAACGAGTGATGAAGTTTATCGCTCATGCCCACCCTGATTTTTTGGGGCTGTTCTTTGTGAGCGGGATATGGGGAGGGGGGGGGCATTGGTGGGGAGGAAACTTCAGAGGGGTGAGGATGAAGCCAGTAGACCTTGGCGAGGAGGGGATGAATCGACGGGTTGTCTACACGCCCCATGTTTACGGCCCGGACGTGTACCCTCAGGCATATTTCTCGAGTTGGTCGTTTCCGAATAATTTGCCCGCAATTTGGGAGGCGCATTGGGGATTTTTGCGGGGGATGGAAGGGAGGGGCGGAGGGGAGGGAGGGAGGGCGGTGGTGGTCAGTGAGTGGGGAGGTTTCTGTAAGGGGAAGGATGCCAAGTGGCAGGAGAAGGTGGCGAGATATCTGTGGGAAAGAGGGATGGCGGATAACTTTTACTGGTGGTGCGTAGGTAGGGAGAAGGAGCGGGAGGGGCAAGGTGGCTTTGCGTGCTATATTTGCTTTGACTATCTTTGTCTCATCCTTCAATTGAGCGCGTGATGGTGCTCGTCTGCGAGCCTGTCAACCTCACCTTTACACTCTCTATACCACAAATACGTGCACAGTCTGAACCCTAACAGCGGTGACACCGGCGGGATCCTCCTGGACGACTGGACTACTCTTCATATCGAAAAGCTTCGCATCCTCCACACTCTCCAGCCCGCTCCCACCCTTCTCCGTGAATTAGACGTCCTTCCCTCTTCACTTCCTCAAAAAGAGAACAAGAAGGGAGAGAAGGGGAGGGAGGAGGAGAAGGAGGGGAAGGTAGTGAGGCTGTATGAGTACCAGCTGGGGGTCGAAACGGCCGCCCTCTCCTCCACGGTAGCTGCGGTGTCAGCTAAAAAGGTCAAGAGGTGCTTTGGCCTATTTTGAGGAGGATTGAGGAATTTATGTGCGTGTGTCTCTATCTCTGTGTGTATCAAAAAATGAATTAAATCAGACTTAAAGAAATGAATTTATTGTGAGCAAAGGCAAGAGAAAAAAAAAACAATTTTAACTTTTAAAAAAACATGTAGGCCTTGCAGCGCCCCGCTAGGCCCGTACCATCACTACTTTGCGCTCCAACTGGTAGACGAGCCTTATTTCCGTTTCGCTTTTTTTATCGCCTGTCACCCAACTCGTACCATGTAAACCTCCCTACGGACGCAACGGCATCCCTTCTCCATCTTGTCTACCGCAACGATGCCCGATGCAAACCAATATCACCCTTAAAGACGACATCATTCCTTGTGCACTCCACCAATGCTTTCCACAAGACCGACACGCCCGCTCCTGTACTCGAACTCACCATCAATACATCCTCCCTCCCTCCCTCCCTCCCTCTCTCATCCCCTTCCTCATCAAATAACCCCATTGCCTGCAAATCTCTCACCACCAATGCGTGGCTACGCGCCAAGTCTACCTCGTCTAATAAGTCACCCTTCGTCAGTATCACTTTGACTGGCACGCCCTTGGCTCTCAAGGACTCCAGTAAATCTTGATCCTCTTTGCATAGCCCCCTCACGCAATCCACCAACACACAACACAAAGTTAGCACATTTCGCGACATGAAGTAATCATTTGTCATATCCCTCCATCTTCGCTTCTGCTGCATGGACGCCACTGCATGCCCATACCCCGGTAGGTCAGCCAATGTTAACACGGGCGGCTTCTTTCCCAACTGATAAAAGAAAACCGCATCCGTCCATCCTGCCCGATCCGACACCCGTGCCAACCCCCTACGAGGCGCCATCCCCGCCACGGCATTCACCAAACTCGATTTTCCACAGTTTGAATGCCCGGCAAACGCCACCTCCGGCAACATGTGCTTAAACAAAGGCCACCCCTCCCTTCCTCCCCCACTCGCTGCGGCCATGTAAGTCGCAAACCCCGTGGCCCCAATTTCTGAAGGATCTGCCGCATCATCTTTTGGCCCACGTCGATATCGAGATGTGTCCTTTCCACGCTGTTTTTGGCCCAGGCCCAAAGCCCGAATGCGTCGTAATATCACAGAGTCCATGTGCTCCCCCCCGCCCGTGACTTCTTCCCCTGCCTCCCCCTTCTCTGTCTCTTGTGCCATCTCTGAGATGCGTTCCAAGTGCCGACGCCGGTCTTGAAGCATAGTTTCAGAGACGCTGTCGGCCCGTTCTCGCCGTCGTTTGCTGTCCTTGGCCAGCTTGTCTTCCGTGGTAATTGAGTCGAGGGCTCGCTGGCGTCTACTCGTGCTGCTGCTTCGCGAAACGAAAGCTACTGCATATGTTTTTGATCTCCAGAAATGCTGTCGCAGAGTACATTGGCCGTAACTAAGGGTGGCAGGCATGCTGCTGCTGGAGACCAGTGTATAAATCTGTTCAATGATGGAGCGGATGGTTAAAGAGTAAGAAGAGGCAGGGGGGTGGGGAGGTCAAGACAGGAATATATTCATGCCACTCTCGCTAACATATCACACTTACTAACTGTTCTCATTCAAAACCACCATGATCCCAAACATGCCAGGTACAGACGCGGAGGTTTAAATAGTCCGAATCGCATGTCGGCCTCGCAATCGCAAGCGGGGGGGGAAGACGTAATGAGCACACCGACTGCGGCCCCAGCCTCCGCTCCACAATCCTCCTCTACCAACACTAATCGAGGACGAGGACGACGACCTCGAAGCAACGATAGCAGCATTGACAATGGCATTAAGGGCGTAGGATGCGGGAACGGCATCCGGCATCGACGCGGAGGGGGACGCGGTGACTTGAAAGGAGAGGCAGGGGAACGTGGAGCGCGAGGTGGCCGCCGGGTAGAGAATGGGGATGAGAAAGGACGGGAAGGGGGAGGGAGAGGAAGAAGACGAGACCGTGGTGCTGGACGGGAACATATGCCTGTGAGTTTAGTGCGAGCTGGCGCAGGAGGAGGAGGAGGAGGAGGAGGAGGCGGAGGAGGAGGAGGAGGGGCAGCAGCAGCAGTAGCAGCAGTAGGAGCAGTAGGAGCAGGAGGAGGAGGAGGAGAACGGACAGGAGCAAAAGCAACAGGAGTAGTAGGAGCAGCAGTGATGGCAGGAGGTCAACGACCTTTGGCCTTGGCATCGCGCCCGCGCCAAGAAATAGACCACGACGAGGGGGACGGTGGGCGGCCATGCTGCGTGATATGTACGGAGCACCTGGATCAAGGCAAGCATCGGCCAGCCGTCGGGGCGTGTGATCACGCGGGGACTTGCGCACTGTGTTTCATGCGTCTGCGATTGCTGGTCAAGAGTTTGGGATGCCCCTTGTGTAAGACGCCGTTAGAACAAGTGTATGTCTTCGATGGGCCCCTGTCATTGGTGCGTCCATACGCGAGTTTGGATATCTGGGGCACGGCGTGCGGGCCCGGGTATGTGCATGATGAGAAGGCGGGGATGTTTATGCCCAGTGGGTTTTATCAGCAGGTTTTCGTCCCGATTCAGAGCTTCAGGTGCTTGGACGGCGAGGGGGGAGGAAAGAGGGGAGGAGGGTGTGGGTATGAGGGGAAGAATGTGCAGGGCTTGGGGGCGCACCTGAGGGAGAAGCACGACCTGCATTTATGTGACGTCTGCGTAGAGCACAAGCAGGTATTTGTGGGGGAACAGACAAAGCACAGAGGGAGGAAGGCCCTGGTGGCTCACATGGACAAGGGGGAGGCTGCGGAGGGCTTTGCCGGCCACCCTCGGTGCAAGTTCTGCCGGAAGAAGCCGTTTTATGACTCGAGTGCTCTATTCCTGCACCTGAGGACGGAGCACTACTCGTGCCATGTCTGTGAAAAGATGCAACAGCAGGAGCAACAGCAGCCCCAGCATCGCTACTACCGAGACTACCCTGCTTTGGAGAAGCACTTTCGACGTGAGCACCACTTGTGCGAGGACCCCGTGTGCCTGTCTCAGCGATTCGTCGTCTTCCCTCACGCAATCGACCTTCACGCGCATGCCCGAGTAGTCCACCCGGGCCAAAAGGGTCTCTCGCGGGGGCTAGACCTACACGCATCTGCCTTCAGAGTGAGGGGGCAGCAGGGATGGAGGGAAGGACAGCAAGAGGACGAGGAAGAAAAGGAGGAAGGGGAAGAATGGACGCCGACGAGGTATTTGCCGTCGGCGGGAAGAGGGAGGGAGGGAGGGAGGGGGGAGGCGAGGAGGAGCCATGCGGCGATAGTAGTGGACCCGACGGCGTTCCCAGCGTTGTCTGTTGACCCTGCAGCTTCTCCTGCGTCACAGATGGGCGTGTCTAGGGCGCCTGCACAGCAGCAACAGCAGCAGCAGCAGCAGCAGCAGATTTCATCGCGGTGGGGCATTGAAGAAGGGAGGAGGAGAGGGGAAGGGTTTCCTCTATTGGGCCCTCCTCCCTCCATTGCAAGTGCCTCGACTCGTCCTGCTCCTCTTCCTCTTCCAGTGCGGTCTTTGCGCCTGCAAAGGGCACTGCAGCAGTTACAAGTCTCTCCACCCACAACCACAGGAGAAGGAAGGGATGGAGGAAGCGACGGAGGAGGAGGAAGTATGTTGGCGCGCAACCGTCGATTTGCTGAAGCCTTGGGCATCGCGGCCGAGGTCCAAGGACAGGCGGCGGCCTTGGCCCACGTCCGAGGAGAGGGAGGGAAGGAGGGAGAGGTCGGGGTGGATGCCTGGGAGCTGGAGCTGGAGCGGCCGGTGTACCCGCGTGAGTTGCTGGCATGGGCGATGAGTAATGCGACTAAGATGGAGGTGATGAGGTTGGAGAAGAAGATTGAGGCGTTCTTGAGGGATCGGAAGGAGGCGAGCTTGTACTTGAAACCGATGGGAAGGGAGGAGCGGAGGCGGGTCCATCTCCTGGCGGAATTTTATGGACTACAGAGCGTGAGCTACGACAACGAGCCCAGGAGGTTTGTGGCCCTTATCAAGACTGGTGGCGTTCACGCTGCTGCTACTGCTGCTACTGCTAGAGCCGGTGCTCCAGGTCCCCGAGCGCCTCTTGTGCTGCTGTCTGAAGCCGCAGCCGCTGAGACCCTTGCAGGACGCACAAGTGGTCTCGCTGCCATGACCTCCGGCAGCACACGCTCCACTGCTTCCCATTCCCCCCCGACCACCTCCGAAACTTCCTCCTCCTCCGCCTCCCTCCTTGTCACCAATATCGGCGAGTCCTCTGGCAAGGTCGTCACCGACCGCCTCCGCCTGCTATGTCCGTCCCTCCCTCTCCTCGGATATCACTGTCGCGAGCCCCCTTCCGAGTATGCAGAGCCCTCCCCCCCAGCCCTGGTCGTTTCTCTCGCCTCTCTCCAATCCCTAGCCTCCCTTCTCGACGAAGCACGGGCGCGACCCCAGGTCCTCTTCCCCTTCGTCCTCATGGCCACCCTAGGGGGAGTCCCGGTGGTCGTAAAACCCGTCCCCCCCGCAGCGGAATGTCTGCAGCAGCAGCGCCTGCAACAGCAGTCACAAAGACAGCAGCAGCAGCAGCAGCAGCAGCGGCCGAAGTGGGAAACGAGTGTGCTGGCTGGGAAGCTGAAGCCTCGCACCTTGCCCTCGCTTTCCTCCCTTCCTTTCTCTTCCTCTTTCTCCTCCTCTCATGTGGTGGCGGAGACGCGTCTCACTACTATTGCTTCCTTGTTGGCGAGTAGCAGCGGCAAGCAAGCAATGAAAGAACAGCAGAAGCTAGGCAAGAGCCAGGCGAAGGTGACGAAGCAGGGAGGGAAGAAGAGGGGCGGGAGGAGGACAAGGGAGGGCGAGAATGTGGATGAGTTGAGGCCCGGACAAGCGATTGTTTGTAATCGGTGGGCGGGTTTGGTGGATGACGAGGACGAGGACGAGGACGAAGAGGAGGAAGGAAGGGAGGGAAAGAGAGAGGGCGAGAGAGGGGAGGTCCAGGATAAGGCCTCATTGGGCATGCAGTTGCACCGGGATGAGGAGGAGGAGGAAGAGGAGGGTAACGACAAGGAGGACGAAAAAGAAGTCAGGAAGGTGCACACTGTCACTGATGATTCGGGGGAAGACGAGGAGAAGGATGGGGAAAACGAGGACGAAGATGAAGAGGAGGAGGGGGGGGGGGTAGAAGAGGAGCTGGAGGTGTCGTGTCCGGCGTGCACATACAAGCATATGTCAGATTTCTGTCCTATGTGCATGACGCCACGGCCAACGATCACGGGGAAGTGAGGAAGAGCTAGGCCTTGGAATATGGCTTGGAAGCGAGGGAGGGAAGATGAGCAGAAGTCCAATGTTTTTCTGCAAAGAAGGAGACACGGACAATAAGAAAAAGTAGTAGATAGGACCACTAACACTAGGTAGGCAATGGTATCTTGGGAAAATAAGAACAAAGTAAACAAATCTCGAAATTTGTCAAGGGCAAGTCATCGTCTACGTCGTCACTGTCGAGCTGAACTGGCCGTTAACTTATTATATATTTCTCCCGTCGTCCATCCTTGAAAGAAAAGAAGCGGCATTCACAGCTTCCCTTCTTCGTTGGTTTAATGTATTGTTGCTTGTCGTCCGGACAAATTGCATCTTGGCACATCTCCTTCTTCTCCTCCTTCTCTAATACTTGTTGTCATCAGATTTGTATATTACAAGTAGAAAGGAGGGCACTTTCCTCCTTTTCTTCCCCCCCCCTTCTTTCCTACCCACCCCAACATTCCTCTCCTGCCTACTTCTGCGGGCCCGTCTTGAGCTTCAGCACGGCCTGGAACGCCTCCTGGGGCACCGCCACCCTGCCCATGGTCTTCATCCTCTTTTTCCCTTTAGCCTGCTTCTGGAGCAGCTTCTTCTTCCGGCTTACATCGCCGCCGTAGCACTTGGCCAGAACGTCTTTCCTCATGGCTGAGATAGCACAGGACGCGATCACCTTGCCTCCAATGCATGCCTGGATCGGGACCTTGAACATCTGCCGCGGGATCAACTCCTTCAGCTTTTCCGTGAGAGCCTTCCCAACCGGGTAGCTCTTATCTCTGTGGACGATGCAGGCCAAGGGCGAGGCTTCCTCGTCATTGATTCTCACATCTAGTTTGACAAGGTCATTCTCCCTGTAGCCAGTGAGGCTGTACTCCATGCTCGCGTACCCCTTGCTCCGACTCTTTAGCTCATCGAAAAAGTCAGTGATCACCTCCGCCAAGGGCATGTCGTAGATCAGGGCCGACCGGGTGGGCGTCAGGTATTTCATCTCTTTCAGTTCCCCCCTCTTATCTTGCGCCAGCTCCATTAAGGCTCCCGTGTATTCAGTGGGAGAAAGCATCTCCACTCTCACGTACGGCTCTTGGATCTCCTTTCGCTCCGTTGGCGGGGGCAGCTTGGCCGGCGAGTCTACTAGAAGCTCCTCGTCTTTGTTCGAGATGACCTTGTAGACGACTGAGGGCGCCGTTACGATCAGGTCTAGGTTGTACTCCCTCTCCAGCCTCTCCTGCACGATATCCATGTGCAAGAGGCCCAAGAAGCCGACGCGGAAGCCGAAGCCCATGGCCGAGTTCTTCTCCGGCTCGAACGAGATGGCCGCGTCGTTCAGCTTCAACTTCCCCAGGCTCTCCCTCAGCACCTCGAACTGGTCCGCGTCCACAGGAAAGAGCCCCGCGTACACCGTGGGCTTGGCCTCGGCGTACCCCGGCAGCGCCTCCGAAGCCCCCCCCTTGGCGTTGGTCACCGTGTCCCCCACCCTGGCGTCCTCCACCGACTTGATCCCCGCGGAGAGGTAGCCCACCTCCCCGGCTCTCAGCACGTCTACGGTTCGTTTCTCGGGCGTCATGAAGCCCACCTCCACCACCTCGTACTCCTTCCCCGACGCCATGAACTTCACGCGGTCCTTCGGCCGGATCTCGCCATCCACTACCCGGAAGTACACCACCACGCCCCGATACGGACAATAATAGCTGTCGAAAATCAGTGCCTTGAGCGGCCCTCCAGTGGGAGGTGCTGGAGGAGGAACACGTGCCACAATTGTCTCCAGAATATCTTCAATCCCAATCCCGCTCTTGGCCGAGCAACGCACGGCGTCCGTGCAGTCCAAGCCCACGGTCTGCTCGATCTCTTGCTGCACTCGATCGGGCTCCGCGGCGGGGAGGTCTATTTTATTGAGGCAGGGAATGATTTCCAGGTCGTTTTCTAGAGCAAGGTAGACGTTGGCGAGTGTTTGAGCCTCGACGCCTTGCGCTGCATCCACCACAAGCAACGCCCCCTCACAGGCGGCGAGGGAGCGGGAAACTTCGTAGGAAAAGTCCACATGGCCGGGCGTGTCAATAAGGTTCAAAATGTAATCCTCCCCATCTTTTGCGCGGTAGAGCATGCGCGCCGCGTTGAGCTTGATGGTAATACCTCGTTCGCGCTCGATGTCCATGCTATCCAAAAGCTGCGCCTTCATGTCCCTCGTCGCCACCGTCTTCGTACTCTCCAACAATCGATCCGCCAACGTGCTCTTCCCATGGTCAATATGTGCAATAATACTGAAGTTTCGTACACGTTTAACGTCGTACTTGCCTAGCTCCGCCAGCGAAGCCGCCGCGGTCGGCTTGTTTTTCTCCTCCTTCTTCTCCCGCTCCGCTGCTTCCTTGTCCTTGACGGCTTTCGCCTTGTTGGAAGCCGCGGCAACAGCCTTGGCATCCTCAGTGGTGGCACGAAGGCGGGTTAGGGCGTTGGGGACGGGCTGATGTTTTGATGAGAAGGACAGGGGGGAGGCAACAGCAGCGGCAGCGGCTCTTCTGCTCCTGTTGCTCATGCAAGCAGTGGGAAGGAGAAAGCCCGCCGTCTGCTCCACCGCTAGCAGCGTCAGGAGAACGAGGGGAAGAATAATCTGGGAAGTTTGCCGCCTCATTCTGCTAGTCGTGTGCGTCGGGTGTACGTTGGGGCTACGATATGCAAGTACGAAGCTGGAAGAGAGGTGGATGAGGAGGAGGAGGAGGGAGGATACCCTTGCTTTTGTCGTCGGTAGCTTTTGGCAAACACTGGCCCGTGCCCCTTGGTTTGCAGCCTGTTTAGAGGAGAAGATGAATTGATTGGACGAGGAGGACATGCTCATGGTAGGTATGGTAGATGTGGTAATAAGAGAGGAGGGAAAGCAGTAGAGACTCGGAGGAGTTGACATTATGATGTGGCCATGAGTCATGGTCATCTTCCGTTCTTGGCGACCGCGTGAAAGCCTTACTAACTCGCACAAACCAACATGTAAACACACAGGACTCGTCCCTGACTAAGACGATGACGACAACCCCACCAAGGAGACGGAGTACGTGTCGGCCGCTCAGCTTTTCCTCCTTCGCTTTCTCATGTTCATCATCATCCTCCTCATTGATGCTGCTGCTGGTCCTCCTACTGCCCTTGCAACTCGAGGGCACCACCGCGTTCGGCGTTGGGGGCCCAGGCATGTGCATAAGGGAGAGTAAGAGACATCCTCGCAGCCCTATCATGATGGCCGCTCAGTCAAACGACAAGGGGCTTTCCCGTGAGCGGTATCTGCGTTGGTCCTCCACCACCACCGCTTTTCTGTTGGCCGCGGCGACTGGTGTGACATTCGCTCCTCGAGCGACCCATGCACGAACACAGCCCCTGGGGGTGATTGATGAGCTGTTGGCTGAGTGCCCAACGGAGAAGAGTTGTACCTCTAGCCAAGATGACCGGCCGCCTGTCTTTCAGGAGCCTTGGCAGTACGATGATTCAACGCAAGAAAAGGCCATGCGCCGTTTAAAAGCTTACGTAGAAAGTATGCCGGGCGTGGAGGTGATAACCGCCGAGGAGGGTTACCTGCGTGCGGATCTCACGGAGGGTGGAAAGATAAACGAGATAGAATTTTATTTCACCCCCAATGACAGCATCATTCAATTTCGCGCGGCCCGTCGAGGAGAAGGAGACGACAAGGGGGCCAATCAAAAGCGAATGGAAAAAATGAGGATCGCCCTAGGATTTGAAAAGATCCCTGTCCTGCGCAATCGGCGACGGGCTTTATTCTTTCTCGAAAGTCCGCTGGATGGGTGGGGTCCCTCCTACAGGGATGATGCTCCAAGCCCTGAAGAGCTGCAATCACAGCAGGCCTACAAAGACAACGACCCCAAGTCTCCAGAATGGGGAAAGCCCTCGCCCTACCCCAGTTTCCTGCAAGGTGGAACTTTCCTGCGTCAAGAAGGGAGGGCACTAAATAGCAATTGAAATAGCAATTAGAACGGGGGAGGAGAAAGAGTGCGCCTGGAGTTGTAGTAGGCCTCCAAGTGTGGAATGTCTCTCTGCATAGATAGGGATGTTCCTCCGGCCGAGCGGGAAGGGAAAGGATGAGATGAAAGCAGAAGGGGTATGGAGAGGGAGAGAACAAGAGGAAATGAAGGCGATGTATATGGAAGATATCTTGTTGGTTGATAACTAAGGCGGCGGTAGACAAGGGTTTTGATCTTCTTTTCTTTCCGCTCTTCTTTGTTACATTCATTTTCCTTTTCTTGTTTGTCTTCACCCTCGATCTCGAACGTGTTCTCGCCGGGCCCACAATTTTCCATTTCTCCTTTTCTTCGCACCTGCCGTTACCGTTCAAAACAATGAACATACTCCTATTCCCTCCTCCCTTTCTGCGTCTCTGCCCCCATTTTCTTACACCCTCCCTTCCTTAGTTCCTCTGCTCCCCTCCTCGATGATTATAAAGGCACATTGCTGTGCTTCCGGTGCGGGTTTTCCACCTTCTTATTACGCAGGATTTCCAATTCCTTGCAGAGATGCTGCCTCGTGCAGGCCGGGTCAATCACCTCATCAATATATCCCCTCTGAGCCGCCACCATCGGGTTCGCAAACCTGTCTGTGTACTTCAATGTGTTGGCCTCCACATCCTTGCCCCTGAAGATTATGCCCACGGCGCCCTTGGCGCCCATAACAGCGATCTCGGCCCCCGGCCATGCAAAGTTCGCGTCGCCCCTTAGATGCTTACTCGACATGACGTCATAAGCCCCCCCGTAGGCCTTACGCGTGATCACCGTAACCTTCGGCACAGTTGCTTCAGCGTAGGCAAAGAGCAGCTTTGCGCCGTTTCGGATGATGCCGTTGTGCTCCTGATCCACCCCCGGCAAAAACCCCGGGACATCCACGAAAGTCACGATCGGGATATTAAACGCATCGGCGAACCGCACAAACCTTCCCGCTTTCACCGACGAATTTATGTCCAAACACCCAGCCAGATGCGCCGGGTTGTTTGCGACGATGGCGACCGGGTGGCCCTCCAAGCGTGCGAAACCCGTGACAATGTTCTTGGCGAAACCGGGCATAATCTCGAAAAAATTTCCTTCATCCACCACCTTCTTTACAACTTCCGCCATATCATACGGATGGTTGGGGTCATCTGGGCACAAATAGCGCAGGCAGGGCTCTTGACGATGGCGCGAGTCTTCAGTGTGCACGGCTGGGGGCTTCTCGCGTGAATTTAGCGGAAGGAAATCGAGCAACAGCCTCGTAGCCCGCAGAGCCTCAATGTCATTGTCAAATGCGCAGTGGGCCACGCCCGACATGGTGGTGTGTGTCTCTGCGCCCCCCAGCTCCTCTTGCGAGATCTCCTCCTGGGTCACGGTCCTGACGACATCCGGCCCTGTCACAAACATGTACGAAGTCCGACGCACCATGAAAATAAAATCGGTCATCGCCGGCGAGTACACCGCACCCCCCGCACATGGACCCATGACCAAGCTGATCTGAGGCACTACTCCTGACGCATTCACATTGCGCTGAAACACCTCGGCGTACCCACCCAGCGAATCGACCCCTTCCTGGATGCGCGCACCCCCCGAGTCGTTTAGCCCAATGACAGGCACGCCCGACTGCACTGCCTTGTCCATAATCTTGCAAATCTTCTGCGCGTGCGTTTCAGACAATGATCCACCAAATACGGTGAAATCCTGACTAAACACATAGACAGGGCGCCCATTCACGGTTCCCCAGCCCGTTACCACGCCATCCCCCGGGTACATCTCGTCTTGCATCCCAAAGTCCGTGCATCGATGCGTCTTGAGCATGTCAGACTCCCGAAACGAGCCCTCATCCAGCAGCAATGATAGCCGCTCCCGTGCCGTAAGCTTGCCCTTGGCATGCTGCTTGGCCACACGTTTCTCTCCCCCGCCTTGCAAGGCCTTGGCCCGTTCCTCCTCCAGGCGCACACGGAAGGCATTCTTGAGTGTCACTACGCTCGGCCGGTCCGCCACGGCCTTGATCTTGGATGAGAACGACTGCTGCTGCCGCACCAGCGTGCTGTTGCTTTGGCGCAGCAGCAGCTGGGTCAGGCGCAAGCGAGGGGACAAGACGGCGTTCATGATGAAGGCAGTAGGCAGGCAGTGGATGATGATTCTTCACCAGATCCTTGGGGTTTTGATTGGGTCAAGCCGAGTGGAGGACGGTGGACAGAGCCGACGTGCTGCCTTGCCTCGCTCCAGCCTACACCAGTGACCTGCTGTTGGGCGATTGGAGGCTGTGATGGGTGACACATTAATTTCACTGATGTCTTGTGGACATACCGTCCGACACGGCGAGTGAGCGAGAGCGACGAGTCTTCAAGTCCTAGAAATTGTTCCCTGGCCTTCGCATCACACACACTCACACTTCTCAACAACCCACGCGCATAGATAAAGGCTGCAAAACTGCAGAGTTTTCGCAAGGCGCCACGGGTAAGGTCGCAAGCCATCCTCTCATCCCCCCGTCGTCGTTTTTCTTCTCTATCATCCCGCGTAACCGAACTCAGAGGTTCTACGCACCCTTTTCAGCACGCCAACTGGTCCTCATGAGTAGCCACAGGGCATCCGACGACGAGGACTTGTCCTTGTACGACATTTTGGGGTTGACCCGCACGTGCTCCGAAGATGACGTGAGGAAAGCTTATCGACGCCTGGCCCTCCAGATGCACCCAGATCGAAATCTTGGCAACGAAGAAGAGTCCCGACAAGTGTTTATGCTCGTTGGTGAGGCATATGAGGTGTTGAGTGATCCTGAACGACGTGCTGTCTACGACCGCTTCGGACGGGAGGGGCTGGCGGCCCACGACCAAGGGCATCGGCACCCTGCTTCTGCACCTCCCTCTCCCGCGGCTCCTGCAGGTGATGCATTTCATGCAGGCGGCGATGGTAACTTTTCTTATCATGACGATGCTGATTTCGGGTTTAGGCATGCGCAAAGCATTTTTGACGCCTTCTTCGCGCAGGAGAGTGACTGGAATTTCGGAGGATTCGGTGGTGCCAGAGGACGGGGAGGAGGAGGAGGAGGAGTAGCAGGGGCGTTTTTTGGTCATGGTGTTTTCAATCATCCTTTTTTCCATGGTGGTGGTAGTGGAATGTATCAGCAGCAGGGAGGATTTGATCCGTTTGGGCCTTTTGCAGGCATGCCGGGAATGGGTGGAAGGGGGGGCGGGTACCAGCAGCAATTTCAGAGCAGTAGCAATGGTGGTGGTGTTTATCTCACTACAAACAGCAATGGCGGGGGGACAAGCAGTAGTAGCAGTACTTATGCTGTTGGTGGTGGAGGGGGAGGAGTGGTGTCTTCTTCGAGCAGCATGAGTAGTGGTGGGATGGGAGGGGGGGTGCGGCGGTCGGTCAGGACGGCGACCACAGTGGGGGCAGGTGGTAGGAGCCGAACGAGGACGGAAACGACGACGACGTACCCAGACGGACGGAGTGAGACAACGGTGGAAGAGTGGGAGGAGGACGTGCCACGGGCAGAAGGAGAAGGGCATTACATGCAGCAGGTGCAGCACCAGCGAGGCACGAGGACGCAAGGGTGGACGCGGTAGAGGAACAAAGAGAGAGCCAGGATGGAGGCTTGTGCAGATATCAGAAAGGGAAGGGAGGATGTGTCTGGGGGCATGTCGGGGAACAAGAGAAAGACTTTGGTTATCATGCATAAAAAATATGTAAGGCATCTACCTATCTGTCGATGTCTTCTTCTACGTGGTTGTTGGAGGGGAATTGGGCTTTGAAAGAGGATTCACTGTGCATGCATCTCCAGTTTCAGAAAATGAACTGTTGGCATGTTCATCACTCCAGAGCGTGAGTCTGCCTAGTAGAATCTTATCTATAGAGCGGAGAGGATGAAGAAGATGTAGTAAAGTAGGAGAAGAAAAAAAAAAGAGGAATATAGGAAGTCCGTCCTCGTTTTGACAAGGCGAGATAAACGAATGTCACTCTGAAGACACAGTGAATGCTTTATGAGTGCATTTGATTTCCTTATGTCCTCATCGTCGTCGTTCTTCATTTAATTTCTACTTTGTATGTTGTTGTTGTTGGTTGTTGTATTCGATCCTGCTTGGCTTTCTTCTTCAGTTATGGGAAAGGTGGAGCGCAGCACACTCTATGCAGGAATGAAAAATTGGTAGATCACATGAATGAAAATAAGAGAGATGTACACAATATGAATATGGTCGAGTCTCAATTGGAAAGCGGCCGCAGGGGCGCCTTGCCTTCTCCGTCCGTCTGAGTACTGTTCTCACAATTCTTGTCTCGGTGTGTAGCCCTTCTTAAAAGCCACTGCTGATCGTCCCCCCCCTCTCCCTCTACTTCTTCCTCTACCTCTCTCTTGCCCATTGCCTCTCTCTTATTTATCGTCTTTTTGCTTGCCTTAACGCATTTCCGCTCTCCCGGTCTCGGCCCTTCAGTCCAGTCCATGTTTCTCTATCTATATACTGCCTACATCAAACTAGCTACTTATACTATTTCTGGCAGCAGCAGCAGCAGCAGTAGCAGCAGTAGCAGCACAAACGTGTGCTGCACCATAAAATTACAAAAACTCTCGCTAATTTGTATGTACTTTCCGTCCTTCCCTCCCTCCGTTTCTTACTCCTCCCTACCATATCCAAAAGCTAATCTCTCTAATGCACCCTTTCTTCCTTCCCTTCTTTACGTGACAGCTCTCCGGTGCTGTTCTAGCTGGAGCATTGCCCGTCGGTGCAACAACGAGTCACCCTGGCTAGCTTGATAACCCTCCTTCTCACTGTCCAGTTCCTTTCCACCACTGCTGGTGGTAAATTTAGGGGGATTATTTATCAAATCCCTATTACAAGCCTTCAAGAGCTCGCCCGTCGCCGTCACCACTCCACCCGCGTTCTGCTGCTGTTGCTGCCGCTGTCGCTCAGCCCCTGTGTCTTTCTCCTCTTTCTCAGCATACTCCTCCTCCTGAGCATCCCCGAATTCAATTTGGTCCTCCGCCATCAATACCTTGCCCTGTTTCGCTCCCTCCTTCCCTCCCATCCACCCACCACCACTGTTGCTGCTCCCTGCCCCGGTCACCGCCAGAGGATTGCTTCTCAATCCTTCTCTCCTAGACGTAGAAACCTCTCCTTCCTCTTTCCCTCTGGCAGCATCAGCTACGGCCTCCTTCTCCATCAGCTTCTGAAGCCTATAGGCATCCCCCTGCCTCCACATCACACTCTCCATCTCCTGTATATAATGCTGCTGCGGCCCAATGATCGAGCCCGGCCTAGTTACTCTCAACCACCCGATCGCCTCGGCCGCCGTGAATCGATAATGCTTCATCAAGTAGCACGCGATACATGTGCCCGTCCGCCCCAAGCCAGCTTTGCAATGGACGGCGATGGCGCCCTCAGTGGCCTCGCAGGCGGAAAGAAATGTTTGAAGGATGGTGTTGGTGGGGATGGAGCCATCGAGATAATAGAGCTCAAGGTGCTTGAGGCCCAGGGAGGTGAACCTGAGGGAAGGGGGTATAGAGGGAGGGCGGGAGGGAACGAGGGATAAGTGGGTGGATGACATGGTGAAGAGGATGTCGTCGAGGTTACAGAGTACATGATTGAGACATATCCGGGTGACCCTGAAGAAAGGGAGGGAGGGAGGGGGGGAGGGGATGCTTACTTGGTCTCGTCGTAGTACTTCTTGTTCAGCCTCACCACCAACTGGACGTTTCTCTTCAGGAAATAGCCCGCATAGTCCTCCGGAGTGAGTGTGAAATAACCTTCGGGTGAGAGCTCGCGAGTATTGTGGGGGCCGGCGAAGGCCAAGAATTTGCCTTCGACGACCCAATTCAGATCGCCATTCTCTACCTGTAAAGTACGGTATATTAGAGCATTAAATGACTGATAAATGTAGCCCTCCCTCGCTACCTTCTTCCCGCTCTTCTTCCTTTTATATCTACCTGTTCGAAATGTTCATATTCTTCCACATTGAACCGTGAGAAATCAAAGAAATTATAAAGCCGTGCCTTGGCCAGCCCCTTCAAGCAGTCCAAGATAGACAGCGGGTAGGTGCACAAGCACGGGCTCGCATCGTGGAAGGTCGGGAAGGGCGGCGAGGTATGCCTGAACGGCTCATAAGCTTCTTCAGGAGTCTTGTCCAAATAGAGGATAGACCAGGCGGCGATGAGAAAAGCGGCATTCGTCCGCTTATGGGCGTGAGAGCCGCAGTAGTAGTAGATAATTTTGTCTCGCAGGGCCTCAGATTTGAGTTTACTATTGAGCCGTTGGCAGAAGCGGTAGGTCTGGGCCAGATTGAGCGGGCCAAAGTCGAGGAAGAAGTTCCAGTAGACAAGTTCAGAGTCCATGGTGAAGAAATGCGCTTTTTTGGTTGTTTCCTCGCTGGGCTTGCCCCGAAGAGGAACATAGTAGAGCCGGTCCTGTGAGGAGGGGAGGCGAAGGAGGGAGTGAGTAGAGTGATATGAGATGCCCACAGAAAAGTATGGGTGCCAGCAAGGGTTGTGCAATTGAAAGTTTGGAAGAAGTTTTGATGGCGTGAAGGAGCGACGTAGGAAAGCTGAACGCCATGGATAAGTGGACCAGCGTGAGTGCATCACACACATCGCCTGGGGAGTACACAATAGATAAAGACAGTCTCCTGAACCAAGCGCGGAATAGGAAACTAAAAACATGATGGCTGGTATTGCAAGAGAACGCGATAATCGCTTTTGGGGACTTACCGGCAGGATCTCGGTCGCGGACGCGAGCTCTGCGTCCGTCATTATTGGCACCAGAAGGCAAGCGAAGACGTCCTCCTTCTTGGGTGCACCTCTGGGTGAGAAAGTTTTGGTAGAATGGAGATGCGTGTGAGAATGTGTCGTCTTGGCAATCAATTTTCGACTGCAGTAGTATTTAACGAGATCTTTTGAATGCAGGGCCTGTGGAGCCCGTGAGTCAAGTAGTAAGCCTCGACCCTGGCAACCGTGTCGTGTGCAACCGGTTGGTGGCAACCATCACAGCAGAGAGGCTGGTAGACAGGGCCTTGGAAGGAGGATTGGGCGAAGAGTCGTAGGTTGTGCAACATCATTGCGGCTAGGCTAGCGTTTCGCCCTTCCTCTGCCTGGTCTAGCAAAAGCGTGTAGTGCGCATTGCGAATTCGTCGAGTATTGAAAGGGTTGTTAGTAGGCGCGCCATCCCCCGGGAACCATTGGCACAAAGCCCTGGAAAAGTCCAGAGGCACAAGTTTGGCGTTCTTACATGAGCGGACAGCTGGTGGACAACGACGCTGGTACCTGGTGGAGAGGCACGGCAGCGAAACTGCCTTTTCAACCACCAACAGTCTTAACGGCAACAACCTCAACCGGCCGGAACGTTAGTGAGGAGGTAAGCGGTCCCCGCTTTTTCTTTACTTCATGTGCATGCCAAGCGGCGGGATGACCATCCCTCCAAGCACAGTTCTAACACCCTGACCACAAATATGGTTGGCGAGGCGCTGCTTGATTGGATGGCCCCCCTTGAGATCCTTTCTCGTCTACACCAGAGTCTGTGCTTGTGTTCATTTCAAGCATCCCTCGTTTGCTTCTTAATTCTTGCTTCCTGATCCAAATTTTTAGTAATTCCATTTTTCTACGCTGTCCTGGCAGCGCACATTGTACTCTCTTATTTCTTAATATTTTCACCCCTTCATTCAACCTTCCACACAGACATCTTTTCTGTTATGCATGCCTCCTGCACCTCGACACTGCTTTTTCTGCTCTTGGGCTGTACTGCGATTATCTTGACTGGGGCCTACCTCCGCCGTGCATCAATGGGCACCGATAGAGGCGTGGCGGTGGGAGAAAATTCCACGTCACTGGTGGCGCTGCGTGCTTCCACAGCCTACGGCTCTCGGTCAGCTTCGCGCTCGGGTGTCTCTTTCACTATATCCGCACAAGAAAGAGATAGCCGTGGCCTGACGGGTGCCCTTGACAATCATGCCGGCTCCGTGAAAGGTAGCATGCCGCAGAAACATGGACAGCCAAACCTCGCCATCGGCACACCGCCGCTCCAAACTCTTAAGGGACAGGCGCTTGGGCCTGCGGAACTGCCAGCAACTATGCCTTTTGCATCTCCTTACGTGGGGACCCCGTAGGACGCATGGAGAAGAGACATATCCACTTTTCAATGGAAGTGAAATGTCTTTATGCTTTATGGCAGCGCGGGAGAAGTTATCAAGCGAAAAAGATGGTGCGCAGGTTGGCGGACAGAAACCACCAGAGGGATAAAAGGAAGGAAGAGACACCGCACGTGCCAAAGTGAGACTTAGAATAGCAAGTTTATTCTTTCCGAGTCGTTGTTCATTCAAATTTTATATTTGAAATAGTGACTTATGGAAGGGTGCTGAAAACCAAAAAAAATTGGACAGATGGGAGCAAGAAAAGAATTGAAAACGACACCAAAAAGCATTTGGTAATTTACATGTGCATGCATGTATACATTCAGCTCAATTATATTTCACCTCTATTTTCCCTGTAGATTTTCACACACACACTGGGTAAGCATGCCCCAATTTAACATACGTAAATCAAAGTAAATACCACTTAGCCTCTTCTTTCTTGCACTGCGCATTAAGACCACGGTGGTCCTGCTACCTCTAATCTGCCATCATCTCAACCGTTCTTCGCTCTATGTATATGTATAATAATCATCCAGTACACCCACTTACATATATATATATACCAACAACTACATAAGAGGAAGACTTCACTCTTCTCCTACCCCTCCTCCCTCCCCACCTTCTGATCCCTTCCTCTCTCGTCTTCCTCTACCCTTCCTCCCTCCATTACCTAGCGCCCACCGCTGCATCGACGCATTTCATTCGCTTCAAGGTATGGAAAACGTTGCACCACTCAGTCATTTCCGCCTTATCCCGCCCTTTTAAAGTCACTACCTGCTTATCGGCAAGGTCCTTGACAACTCCCTGCAGACCCATGCCCCCCCCCGCCCGTACGCCCGCCTCTATTATATCGAAAGACAAATCTCTCACACTTTTTGCATCCTTAAAATGCGCATCGCAAATGTCGAGATTAAATGACTTGCTCGGCGAGACGATCCCAATTCCTCCCCCCTCATTCTCTTTATGGAAGAGATTCGTGGTAGGACTCGCGAGAGGAATCGCGCAGGACGCACGACTAACTGTTTCTGGCTTGGCCACAAGGCTTTCCAACGCCTCTTGGGCAGCTGCGGCAGCAGCAGTAGCAGTAGCAGCCGTGGTAGCTTTGTTGCGACAGGAGGGGAGGTCGAAAATATGGAGGTAGTTGTCGACGGTAAGGACGGCCAGGACGGGTTTCCAGGGCATGAAGACATTGTTATTCTTCCGCTCGAACACCTGGGGAAGGGAGCAGATGGACGGAGGGTAGGAGGGAGGCGAGAAGCGTCATGGAACTTGGAGTGTCAAATTCTCAGCCCAAACATATGAGGGAGAAGGGGATGAAAGGTAGATGGGGGGGAGGGAGTATGTGCCGCCTACCTGGACACGCTTCGTCAACGGACTGTCCAACGGGCCCTTTAGTACATGGGTAAACTCCTTGGCCAACCGCTTCCTGCTGCTTCTTGTCCGTACTCCTTTCACTTCACCCCCCGCGGCGGCACCAGCAGCAACAGCATTCGTCGATAAAGCCAGGTTCATCGAATTAGACGACCAATCAACACTTGTCCCTCCAAGGCCCGGAGCACTCGTAAAAGGAGCAGGAATGCGCATAGGCATGGGTCGATTGGCCACAATCTTACGTCGCCGTCCCTCCTGGGAATGCTGCAGCCTCTGAACCCCCGTCCTGACATCAGCCCCAATTTCTTTCTAGATTAAACGCGGTTCCGACACCCGAGGATGTACCTGGCGGGGCAACGTCAGGCCATACTCCGGGAGCCTCTTCCAATATGTGGTCTGCTGGCCAAGCACTGTCCCCAGTGCCGCGTGAGTGACCCGCCTCCTTGTCATCTCCGCATCCTTCATCCGTTTAAACAGGGCCCCCAACGCCGATCTACACACTTTCCACGTCTCCAACAAGAGCCCCACTGCCACGCGGTACTGCATTTCAAAAACCCACAAATCCAGCTCACTGTCGCTCACCCCCATCTTCTCCAGTGCCTGCGCCTGGTCCCTGTACTCCCTATACGCCGTCTGAATATTCCCCTCCGCCAGCTCGATGTCCTCAAGATATCTCTTACCATCCGCCAAAATCGGCTCCATCTCTTTATTATAAGTCAAGACCATTTTCTCGAACTCCAGCAAAATCTGTCCCTCAATTACCTTGCCAAATGTATGCACCTGATACATCATGTGTTCATGGACCCCTATTACATCATCGAGTAAATCCTTCTTCACTGCCCCGAAAGCCATCTCTAGAGTCGATTTATGCTCTCCCCATGCTTGAGCTTTTCGGACTCTTCTTTTATCTCCAAGAAACATCGTGCGTACATATTTTCAGCGGCAAATTAGCGGGAAAAGAAATCGAGATAACGCGTATTTTCAATCTTGCTGCGTTTCATGAGAAGGGTAAACGCCATCCAATAAATAGCATTCGACTCGCGCTTGTGATCGAAGTACATTCTTCGTGCGATTTCAAAATCCTCAAGCTGCTTCATCACATCCAATTTCAATGCGTAGTTTTTTGCCAGAGCCTCAGCCGCTTGAGCTTTGGCCTCTTGCTGGCTGTCCATTTTGAAATGCGAGGTGGTCACGGTAGCAGCAGTACTAGCAGTAGCAGTGGCTGCGGCAGTCACCGCCCCACTAAGGGGATGCTCGCTGCCTCGAACCCGCAAAACTTTAGCTTGCTGCTCTAGCTGTTAAAGAATGGCTTTGTTTTCCTCTGCTTCGTCGTGGCGGGCTACCACCCTGCGATAGGTCATTGGGCTAGTGGTCTCGTCCTCCTGCTGAGCGTACATGCCGAAATTCGTCGATTTGGTGGTCTGGTCAGTGGCGCGGGAGGGGAGGGTGGTGAAATATTGGAAGAGAATAAGAAAGATAAGGAGGTGGCTTATGCACCAGGATGCAGGCAGGCACAGGCACTCAGTGCGGAGCACTGCTGCGAAATCCGGGGGCATGCAGCGGATAGGATAGAGCGCACGGTGAGACAAAGTGAGAGAGACGAGCAGTCTACGCGACGACAAATACCAACCGCTTCAATGTATTCCTATCAGCAAGTAAGAATATAAAGGGGTAAGGCAGGCAGACACCTCACCGGCGCCATGGCAGAGGAGATTTCTCGGGGCGTGATGTGCGGCAAAGATAAGAGGGAGCTGAACAAGGTAAGGAAAGTGGCTGACAGGATAGGCATGATAGATGCATAGTGTTTGGAGATTAATTAAATAATGACACTCATCTACATGTCATTTCGTGACCTTGGAATGGCCCCACTCTAAATTTCCACGCGTGAGTCTCATCTCGTATGTTTGTTCCTTGACGGGCTGTCTCGATGACGACGCTGGCCTTCAGTCCTGTCTGTGTATGTAGTGTGCATGGAGAGATAACAGGTAAGTAGTGCTTAACACCGAATTCATCGAGTGAAAGCTCGCATTTATAGGAGCATTGGGACCAATAAGGACGACAAACAGGCAAAGAAAGCCAGTAGAATGGGGAAGACAAGATATCGGGGTGTAAGCTTCGAATCGAGACCAATGAGGATGGGTGAAGTGGGCCAGGACATTCATCCAGTAGTTTATCATCGAGCTCTGTATACATTGTAATTCTGGTTCGGGAGATCTGTTGCCCGGGAGGAGGATCGAAATCATGATGCAACGTTGCGTATGCGTCCGTCTCAATTGAGATTTTGAAATTTAAACATAGCCGTTTCTTGGCAGCACCAGTAGCAGCTGACTCCAAACAGCGACAGGCAAGAGTAATGATAAATGTTAAGTTAATTGATAGTAGCAAGAAGCTGAAATTTGGTATCACAACTTCGCGAAGAACCTGTGGGGTGATCTGATACGATGGCTGGAGGCGTGGATGCTTTCACAGATAGAGACGTCTTGCAGGAAGGAGGAGCAACCGAAGCATTGTATGTCGTGGAGGCGCAAAGTGGACACATTTCTCAGAAATTCCATTGACATTCCTTCATGCTTTGTATTTATAACAGAGAGCACTGACCTTCACACTTCCACCCCCGGCAAATCGTCCTCCTTTATTTTCCTCATTCTCCTTTCTACCAATGTATCAATTGCCGCGAACTGCCTAGGCCACCGTACTGGGTACAAAAACTGACGTAAATCAAACCGATTATCGTCCGGGCTATAACTCTCCGCGTGATAAGCCGGTGTCAAGGTCGTCATTTTGTGCCTGTTTATCGCGTAAAACTTGAAAAACAATTTCACCTTCTCCCCTATCTCCCTCGCATTCAAATGCGGCCACGCCGGCACCAACTTCAAAAACATTGACACGGGTCCACATCTCTCCATTTTTCTTAGCCTTCCATACAATCCCAACTCCTTGTAGCTCATCCCCATGTCCTCCTCATCCGCCTGACTATGCTCTCCTTCTTCCTCTCCTCCCTCCTCCCCCTCCTCCATAGGCCGCAACTCAGCCGTGGGCGGCGCCGCTGCAATGTCTGCCAAGACTGAGTAGTTGTATTTGTGTGAAGCATAAGAAAGGAAACTTTTCAAATCGCCTTTGGAGATGGAACCGATGGGGTTTAGGTCCGCGGAGGAACAGTCGTATTTTGTCATGTAGCCGCGGAGGGACTCGTCCACGTTGGCGCTGCCCAGGACCAGGAGGAAGCCCCTTCTTTGAGGAGTCGGTTTATTGGTACTATTATTACTACTGCTGCTTCTATTGCTACTGCTGCTTCTTCCACCTACCTCTCGCACCCACGGCGTCAACTGCGCAAGCAAGTAGGCCACCACCATCCGGAGCCTGGCCTGGATGTTCTGCAACGCCAGGTCCTCAGTCGCCGTTCCTCCTTGCGATAGATACCTCGGTGTTAGCCCCCCTGTTAACAGCTTGAATACTCCCAGCACAGCAGTCACAATCGCATCAATATTCAACGTATAATGAAACGCACCTATCTGTCCCGCCAAGGCCGCAGCTCGGCTCCTTGTGACACTACTACTATTGCTCGTGCCCATGTACACAGTATGTAAAATCGAGTTCGCGATATCTTGAGGGCAGGTGGGGAGAAAGTCTGACCCCTCCTCATAGCCCATCACCCTCCTCACATCCCTCCGCACGCCCTCCCTCCCTCCCTCCCCCTCATCATCCGTCCTCACAGCCTTGAAAAGCAAGTGACACATTACGCCTACTATGGCGGCAACAGCCGCCGAGTCCGCCCCTCCTGACAGTGGGAGGAGGAAGCCACCCGCGCCCGAACGACGGAGGTAATCCCAGAGCCAGCAAGCAGGACCTAGACCACATTCTTCTTCCGGGGAGTGGCAGAGTGTGGAGGGGTCGAGGGGGAGGGTGGGGGAGAGGTGGTGCCATTCATACCCCTCGTCCTCGTCCCTCTTCCTGCTTCTACCACCCCCTCCCTCCCCTTCTTCCCCCTCCCCCTTGTTACCCCCTCTTTCGTTTCCCACTTCTTCCTTTCTCCTCCTCCTCCTTCCACTTCCACCATCGCTGTTCTGCCCCCTCACAAACTCTAGCGCCTCCTCCTCCTCCTCCTCCTCCTCCTCCTCCTCCGCGAGCACCTGTGGAATTTTCCCCGTCCTGCTCGCCTGCTCCCGAATGCTCGCACTAAAAGCCCTCTTACCCCGCACCTCCTCCAAATTCACCGTCGCCACCACCACCTCCACGTCTGTCACTGAGAATTGGGGCGCCTGAGCCACCACCTTGCCGTTCACGACGATAAGGGACGAGCCATCGAAATACATCCGACCGCCATCACACCCGCACTGGTTCGCGTACAAGTAGACCCCTCCGCACTTCTCCGTCGCCCCACTGATCAACCGTATCCGTTCATCCAACTTCCTCAACTGATGGTGCGACGCCGAGCCGTTGCCGATTACCTCCACGCCCCCCAGGAAGTGGTCGATGTGCGGGGCCCTCGCCGTCCATAACTCCTCACAGGTCTCTGACCCGATGATCGTGCCGAGGGTAGCAACAGCACCGATACCAAAGGGCACAGTCGTCTGGCCCGTCACCCGCCGCAGAAGGGGAGGGAGGAAGTGCGTTTCCAAGCAGGGAGGGCTGGAGGGAGGAGCTTGCTTGTAAGGAGTGAAGTACCGACCTTCGCGGTAGTTGCCGTCGTCGGCGAGGAATAGCTTCGGTCGGATGAGGAGGATCTTGGAGTTGCGAAGGAAGACACGACAATTGTAGCGGACGCCATGGTGGAGAATAGGCATGCCCAGGTCCACAAGGATGTGGTGCGTCAGGTCGGTTTGGAGGAGGGAGGCCAGCGATTCGTTGCAGTGCAGGAAGGTGTCTTGCTCGAGGAAGTGATCCTCGCAGCCATACCCGCACACTTCGAGCTCCTATTTATTTGAAAACGAGGACGGCAGGGAAAGAGGAAGGGGGAGAGGGAGGAATGAGGTTTGAAAGGGTCTGCAGGAAGCGTTGAGTCGAGTCGTGGCCGCGCTGTGCTTTGCTGCTCGTCTACTCCGCGCGCTCTTCCCCACCCTTGGGAAACCCTCCCATACTCTCGTCATCCCTCTTTGCATCCTTACCCACATTTTGAACAATCAGTCTTACTTCCCTTTCTTCCCTCTCCGCCCTCCCTGCTCTCCTCCCTCCCTCTCTTTCCTTTCACTTACAGGTCCTAGGCGATACTTGGCCCCCTTGGCCTTGGCCTGCCTAATCGAGTCCTTTATTCTTTCTAGATTGCCGTCAAAATCCAAGGCCCATTGATTCAGGTTGCACGTGGCGACGGTTATTAGGGACATGGTGGTGCTTTGGTGAGGGGGGAGGGGGAGGACGTTGGGCAGCGAGACGACAACGTGGGGCAAGGGGAGGAAAGAGGTAGATCGTGGCAGATACGGTGCGCTGGCACTTTGGGAATAGAAAAGCCAGGCGCCTGCACGTGGAGGAGTGATATCGGAGGGAGGGTGAGGTGCGGGAGGGTAGGAAGTGGGAATCGCTATGACCAAAGGGGGGGAGGTTGTTTGGCTGCGCGCCGTTGTAGCGGCGCCAGACGCTAGATGATGTCGTGGATGGGGCAGTAATTATAATGGAGAAATACACCAACCAATTGCCACGGTACTTCCGACGTGAAAGTAGGCGACTTGCGACATTCGCGCCGTAGTGTTGCCCTTTGCCCCCGTGTCCCAGTCCCTGCCTGGCTCTCTCTCTCACTGTGTTTCTCGTGCCTCCCGAGGCCAGTCCAAACCTCCAGCGTGACGAGACAACGGCTAGGATTTCGCGTCGCCGAGAGAGCAACGCAGCACTTTCCGTCTGATCCATCCAAGAACAACGGCCGTGGCGCGTCGACAAACTTAGGCAATTATATTCTTAAATCCTGGCAAAAGCATGTAAGCGTGACCGGAACACTCTTGCCTGGGTCGTGGTTGAGGCTTGGCCGCGTAAATCACCCCCGGAGCGACAACATCGCCGCCCCGAGTGCTGAGCTGGCCACGGAGGCAAGAGGCGAGGTGGAACAATATACAGATGAATTATGAACATTTCGTGGCCCCTTATTGATGCCTGTAGTCTCGCAAATCGCTGCCTTGTTCTCATTTTAGATGTTTCTTCAGTGACGAGCTACAGCGGGAATGGTGATGGCTGTGTCACTTGGGAGTGCAGCGTCGTCGGGTTTTGCGCCGACCGGCTGAGGCATGTTGCCTGCGTCGGCTTGCGGTCCTAGATCGCGGCGACCACACCACCTCGAAAGCGCGTTCGCGAAGACATGGCTTGTATTGGTACTACGGCAGCATACGAATTATGTTCATCTGCTGCACGCAAAGCCAGCTTCTCTCACACTTGCTGTCCACCTGACCTTGGCTCTGTCAAACCACCACCTACTTGGGCCCTAACTCACCCATCCCTCCACTCCAACTCCACATTCACCCCAAAGGTTGAGCGCCTGTCGTCTCTTGTACTTAGGAAACCTAATTCCTCCACCCATTTCAAGTTAACAATGGGACGCGGTGGCGAGCGGGTCGAGACGACGGAGTCTTTGAGCTTCACGGCCGACAAGGCGGGGACCATCAAGCAGCGTGGGGGGAAGATCACATGGGATGAGGTATGTGACGGGGCATGGAGGCGTCGGACGGAGGAATGCAGGGAGAAAGGGAAAGAGGGGAGAAAGGAAAGCAAGGTGTATCTGCTGTGGCGGTAGATTTGCCATCTATATGATCCTTTGAGTGCAGTGCTTGGATGGAAGGCGTCAGTGCAATCCTGTATGTGATGACGGAGGAAGCAGCACACCTTCCCTTCCCTAATCTCTGTCCCCTACAACCCCGCGTATCCTCTCCTCCCGATCACCCACGCTCACACACACCTATTTACTCTCCAGGTGCGTCAGCACAAGACGCCTCAGGACGCTTGGCTCGTGTATAGGAATAAGGTCTACGACGTGTCGGGCTGGCAAGATCACCCCGGGGGGAACGTCATCTTCACTCACGCCGGCGGGGACTGCACGGATATTTTCGCGGCGTTCCACCCTCTTGGCGCCACCTCTTATCTTGATCCATTTTACATTGGCGAGCTGGAGCCGGGCTCGGACAAGAAGCCCGCAGCGCAGGCGAACTTTGAGCGGGCCTACAGGGATCTCAGGGGGAAGCTTATCGCGGGTGGGTTTTTCAAGGCGAATCCTTTGTACTATGCCTGGAAGGTAGTATCGACAGTTGCCCTTGCTGTAGGTGCGTGGGTGCTGGTGGCTTGGTCGCAGAACCTGGGCGTGCAGATGCTGTCTGCGTTTTTGGTGGCTCTGTTCTGGCAGCAATGTGGCTGGTTGGCCCATGACTTCCTGCACCACCAGGTATTTAAGAACCGTGCGTTGGGTGACCTGGCCGGCATCGTTATCGGCAATGTCTTCCAGGGTTTCTCCGTGGCATGGTGGAAGAACAAGCATAACACTCACCACGCCGTGCCCAACCTCGTCGAGTCCTCTCCGGACGCGCAAGACGGAGACCCTGACATTGACACCATGCCCATACTGGCCTGGTCGCTCAAGATGGCCGACAGGGCGCAGCAATACTCATGGGGACCCTTCTTTGTCAGGCATCAGTCGCTGCTATACTTCCCCATCCTGCTCGTGGCGCGGATTTCATGGTTGATGCAGTCGTTCTTGTTTGTCTTTGACTCCGTCCCAGGCGCGAGTCTGTGGGCGACCAAGGGCGCGACGGCTGAGAGACAGGCGATCAAGAATGTCGGGTTGGAGAAGGTGGGGCTGGTTGCGCACTACCTGTGGTACGGCGCGCTGATGCTGTGCCACATGTCCCTGGCCCGCGCCCTGCTGTACTTCCTGGCGAGCCAGATGATGTGCGGGTTCTTGCTCGCGCTTGTTTTCGGGCTTGGGCACAACGGCATGGCTGTTTACGACGCGGACGCCCGGCCCGACTTCTGGAAGCTGCAGGTGACGACGACGAGGAACGTGACGGGCTCGTGGTTGGTGCAGTGGTTCTGTGGCGGCCTCGGCTACCAGGTGGACCACCACCTGTTCCCCATGATCCCGCGGCACCGCCTAGGGAAGCTCCACGGGCTCGTGGAGGGTTTCTGCAAGGAGCACGGGGTGAAGTACCACGAGACGAATATGTGGGAGGGGACCAAAGAGGTGTTGGCTCACTTGAGCAGTGTGACGAAAGAGTTCGTGGTCGATTTCCCCGCCATGTAAACGGACGGAGGGAAGCGAAGGAAGGAGGAGAAAACGTGATATGGTGTGTTATGGTAATTAGATAATAGAAGGTCGGACAAATAGCAAGCAACGCGTGGTCGCGTGTAAAGATGCAAGGCTCGTGTTGTGGTGTCGTGCAGGCTAGAGGGAAGGAGGGAGGAAGAGAGGAAGAGTGGAAACGTTCTCTTTTTCTTTTTGACTGCCTAGATACGATCTCTTGGTTTTGGCAGCCCGTGTATGATAGAAGATGAGAAAGAAAATAAGGGTGGAAGTCCCTTTTTGCGTGAGATGGGGGTCCGTCGGGATGATGGGCCAGGGGTGAAAGAAGGATGGAGAGGGAGATAGAGGGAGAGTTAATGGCTTGAGAAGCAGAGGAGGGTCGTGGAGGGGAATCAAACTGACGAAAGGCACGATTGAGAAGTGATTCATGAGAATACGACGAGAGAAGGGAGAGCATGAAAAAGGAAAACGACTGAGAAGACATGGTCGTCTCGCGGCCTCTTCCTAGCGAGGGAGGGGTGAAGGGATTGCAAAGTGAGGGGGAGATTGTGAGAAGAAGAGAGCGAAACCAGCATGGGAGGCATTTTTGTTTGGAAGTCAAATCGCTTTCATTTTGAAGGTACTGCCTTGTGACGTGATGTGCGCGCCTCCAGGTGCAACGTGTGTGCCCCTGGTGGTACGCCTATTTGTTCGGTCTGTGTGTGCGTGTGAGCGTTTTTCCCACCCACCCCTCCATCAACCTGGTCACACAAATCTGCCCTGAAGTGGTCTCCGAAGCGTTGAAGGTCAGAAGTAGAAGGCGAAATGAGTGTGGGTGATGTGTACGGAGAAGGACGACGACAATGGTAGAGCAGCAGCAATAGTAGCAAGGTAGTAGGTAAAATTAATGCGGTAGTTGAGAGGAATAAAAGAACCCAGCAATACCTGACTCATGACATGCTTTGGCCTTGCTTTAACTTATCTTGTAGCTGTGCGTGCGTGGGTACCATCCACCTGAGATCATTTTTAGCATGTGTGTCCTACTTCGTCTATCCTGGCCGTTCGGCGCATGCGTCCTATCACACCGCACATGACTTTTAGCGCGGTGGCTCGTGCATTCGTCGAGGTTTCTGAAACTTCATGTGCTGCATGCCTTTTTGATGGTGTTGCCGGGCCCTCAGGGGCAAGTCTTTGACAGAAAGGATGGAAGGGAGGAGGCGACGACAAAAAAGAAAAGGAGGCATGGCTTCAGCTTTGTGCACTGATATCGACTTTTTTGTGTGCTTTTGCTTGTTGTATGCATCCGTAGATATGTACATAGACGTTTTCAACCTAGTGTTCCTTTCGTCCCTCCCTTCTTCCTGTCGTTGAGCTGTGCCCCCCCCCAGCGCAGAATGACGTCATCAAACAGCTCTTTCGGCGGACAAGGCAACGGCCCTGTGCTCCCGTCGACCTCCTTCAGATCGGGGGGGAAAGGGGGGGAGGAGGATGACAAAGATCCCTTCCCTTGTCTTCTCAACAAACGAGGTACATCCAGCGGCTTGCTCGTGCCTGGACCCTTCCCTCTTCCGTCCATCCCTCCCCTTTCCCCCCTCCCCTCTCTCCGCGCCCGCAGCCTTGCCGCATGCTCCTCCAACACCCCCGCCACTTCCTCCTCCCTTCCTCCCTTTCCCCCAGCTCCCCTTAAAAATTCATCGTAGACAGCCTGTGCCACTGCCCATTTCCTCTCCGGGGGAGCCAGGAGATGATCGCTTTCCAACCGACACAATTCCCTGTAGTCCTGCACCGCCAACACGAACGCCAGCTTCTCGCCTAGACCCCTCCCTCCTTCCCTCATTTTTCCTCCTCCTCCGCACAGGAGCCGGCGAATCCTTGCCTGCCTCCTGCTTTTGCTGATGCTCCTGCTGTCTGGACTGCTGCTGCTGCTGCTGCTGCTGCTGCTGCCCTTCTTCCTCGCCTGTGCCCCTTTCGCTGGAGAGTCCTCCTCGAAATCCATTTCTTCCTTCCCATCCTTTCCCCCCACCAAATCCTCACTCCCTTTATTTTCTTCCTCGTCCTCGTCTTTTACCTCCCCCCTCCCTCCCTCTTTCCAGACCTGTTCTACACACCTCTCATATCTCCTACCCCTCGCCCTCTCCTCCTCCCCCACCACCAGCTCCGCCATGGCCATCCACTCATTCTCCTCACTTAGGACCACCCTACTCCTGATTGCATCCACCCACCCCGCCTGCTCCCTCCTTTCAGCAGCCCTGAACACTTGCACGCCATGGGCCGTGTGAAGTTCTATCCCAAACGGTACTACTGCTGCTGCTCCAGCTGCTCCTCCTGCTTCTGCGCCTGCTCCTGTTGTGAGAACACTATAACTGCTGCTGCTGCTGCTGCTGCTGCTTCTGCTCGATTCCAACACCTGCAGTCCAACCAGCGACAAAAACGCCACCTTTCCCCTTCTTCCTCCTCCTGCCCTTCCGCCTTCCCAACCCCCCGCCCTCCCTTCTCGATGTTTTACCTTGGTGTACCAGATCTTGTTCTCCCCTAAGACACACCATCGTCGTCGCCACAGACAGGGATCCCGCGAGCTTTGCTTCAACAAATATCCAGAATAAAACACAGGACCCACCACATCAGAGGAAGGAGGGAAGGAGGACGAGGGAGAGAGGAAGGAAGAGGAGGAGGGCACTTCGTCGTCCGAGGTCTCGGCGCCACTCACGTAGCCCTCAAACTCCAAGGGCGGGCCACGGAGGTCCTTTAGGAGCCAGAAGAGGAGGCCTTCGTCGAGAAGTTGAGTGCGGGTGAAGGCTCCATTACATTCCACTTTTGCTTTTGCTTTTGGAGTTGGCAGTGTCCGAGCTGTGCTGTCTTTTCGATTAGTGCCAAGGGAGACAGTTGGAGAGGACGGAGCAGGACCTGATTCCGAAGCACGGATGCTTTGCTCACCATCCAGGGCAATATCGCATACTCTCTCTTCCCTTTCCCACTCGCCCTCGTCTTCGTCCTTGTCCCCCATTCCTCCCTCCGCCTCCTCCAACGCTTTCTCCACGACTTCCAACGGTTTCTCCTCCCCCCTCAATGTACGCAGGATATGCGTCAAACTCCCATCCTCCTCCCTGATTGGATACATCATTACAAGTACATACCTCGCCACCACCTCATTGCTGACACAGGGCATCTCCCCCTCAACTAGTCCACGGACAACCGCACTAGCAGTCGTTTCTTTCAAGGCCACTACATCTCGGACCCTTTGGTCTCCTCCTTGTCTTTCTCGGCTGCTCGTGCGTTGACGTCGATGTTGCTGATGTTGCTGGGAGAAAGCGGAGGAAGTGCGGGAGGACGAGGATGAGGAGCGCGGGGTGCTAGGCGGGGTGGAGGAACGGGAGGTAAGCGGCGGCGGAGGAAGGGGGGGTGGTTCGTCGTGCTCGAAGTCGTTGAGGGAATGGTCATCGTGGTTGCCGCTACCGCTTGAGCCCAGCTCCACGCATGTAACGCGTAGAAGCAAGCGGTGCAATGGTGGGGGTCGTGTTGGGCGTGGGCTTTGTCGCTCGCGTGACGTGGGCGGCAGGGAGGAGGGTGGGGAGGAGAAAGCGGCGGCCGACATGTGATGGATCTGATTATTATCGTCAATTCTCTGGCTGCTAGAGCGCTCCCTTTGCGGATATAGCCGACTTACAGAAAGGATAAGCGAGGAAGTTGTGACATGGCTGTGCGTGTGCGTTTTTTGAGTGCGTTTTGCGTGTTGTTGTGAATCTCATAACAAAAGCATGACGTTGCGGACGAATGCCGCCCATGAATTTTCAACATTTTTTCCTTGTCTAAATGATGTACCCTCCTTTTCCCCTTTTCGTCCAAAAACAGCGCGACATTTAGCAGAATAAGAGTATGCCTTCATCCTTATCCTTTGCCGCCGCGCCCAACAGGCCCTGGTCACCAGCCTCCACCTCCTCCAACTCTTCGTTTGCCACCCACTGCCGCCCCCGAGGCTACATACTGGCGCCTTCTACTAACACCACGAAAAGTGAGCAGAAGCGACATTCCGTCCGCTACACTTCGCGATACCTGCAAGAAGCCCAACAACGCGCCATCTCCCGCTCTGCTCAGCAATTGCATTTGCTCCGACAATCTCGGCTGCACGCGGAGAATGAGTGGGACAGGGAAGAATCCTCTGCTGCGGCTGCGGCTGCAGCTGCTGCACTTGAGGCCAAAAAGGTGGCGAAAAGGGATTCAGTTGGGTCACCTATGCTTTTTCCATCAATAGCCCTGAAGTGTGGATGCAGTAGTGTCTTGAAGCCCCTTCCATCTCCTCCCTCTGGCGGCGGTGACAAGTCCAGGCCATGGACCCCGCCTCCATCTCCCCGCAGCCGTGAGGGTGGCGCGAGCATGACCATCCCTCCTCTCCCTAATACTACATCCCGCAACACAACGTTCAGCGTCAATTCTCAACGATCAGGACATGGTCATCAACATGCGCACGTCAAGACTGCAAAAGGAAGCCTTGCTGGCGCCACCACTACTGCCAACACAACCACAAGGAGCGGCAGCTGCAGCGGCAGCAGCAGGACTCCAATTACTCGCATTATCAAGGGTGAATGGATCCGACATTCTTCAAGTCAAACTGGAGGGGAAGGACTTTATTGCCTGCTTGATGAGGGAGGAGGAACAGTGGGGTTTCCCCAGCGACGCCGACGCCGGGGCCGAAAAAGAGGAGATGAAGATGGAGGAGGAGGAGCAGGAGGAGCAGGAGAAGCAGGAGCAGTAGGGGGAAGGACTATGCCCTCGTGTACTCGGGCTTGCTCGCCCATCGATCCTACAATTGTGGCTTGCATTTTACTGGAGGAGGAGGCCCAGCTGCAGCAGCAGGAAGAGGAGAAGGAATGGCGGAATAACGAAAGAGTGCGGGAGGAGGAGGATTCGCGGACGAAAAGGAATACATCAATAGAGGTCTGGCAGCAAAATGATAAGGGAAGAGTGGAAGGGTTTGAACAGCAGAGTCAGCAGCAGAGGCATCAGCAGGTCCGCTTTCGGTACTACTACGCCGAGAAGCCGCACCCTTCGCCGTATCGTCGAGCAGCAGCACCACCACCACCAGCAGATGCACCAGTGTTGCTTCCACGCAAGCAGCGAAAGCAGCAACAGCAACAGCAGGGGCGACATAATCATTTTGATATGGAAGAGGAGGACGAAGACTTGACGCGCGAGCTGTGCAGTAAACAGGACCTTGGGGAGCGGGAGGAGCAAGAGATGGGGAGGGAAGAGAGGCGATGTTTCTCGCTTTCCTCGACACCATCGCCATCGTCTTTTGGCTCCTCCGCCTCCGTCTCCGTCTCGTCCTCCTCCTGGAAAGACGTCATCCCTTTGCCGCGTGAAAATCACAATGCGAGGCGAGAGGGTCATGTTATCCCCTTAGATGTGTCCGAGCGAGAGCAAGCGGATATCGAGGGGAAGCATGGAGTAAAGTGCACACATATTTGGGGGGAAAAGAAAGGGAGGGAGGCACAAAAAATGAGAGTAGCAAGGCGGTAAGTGATGCGAGTGTGATGATGGAATGGATGGGAGGTGGCAGACATCTCCGGCACTCCCACCCTCATTGCCGTAGCCTCGCGCTCTGCTGAGTGGTACATGGAAGAAACCGTCAGTCTTGTCTCTTAAACCTTCCTGCCCAGCCCTTCTGACAGGCACGGATGCGATGGTGTGCAGTTCAGACATCACCAGATGTGCTCACTGAGTCTCTCTCACTTCTTACAATGTCCCTGTAGGCTGGCGGAGGAGGTAGCCAACGAGCTGGTGAAGGAAGCGAGTGAGGAGTTGGAGGGCATCTTAAGAGGCTACGCCGAGGACGTCTTTGCCTGGCTCTGAAAGACGAAAAGACATACAAACAAGATGTCGGGTACCTATTTGGAAGCAAACAAAGAAGATTCACAAAAGGCCATCGACAAACCTCTTAACGTATTTTTCGACTACTTGCTCGGGGAAATAAGTGAAATTCAAATGCATATGTGAGAGTGTTTTGTGATTCTCGTGCCTTCTTTTTTCTATATGTGGTTCCGTTCTTCTCGACAGTCTTTCCAACTGGCTGCCTGCTTTCCTCTCCCTCCCTCGTCTGCCTCCTATATGTCTTCTCCCTTCCCCTCCACGCGGCATGGCCGTCTCACTTTCCCGTGCAGTCGTGGTCGTGGCTTTACACTCTGTTATTGTTGGGGTGCAGAGAGGGCAAGGAGTAGATAGGATAATACAAATCAATACATAGGGCGGTGAAAGCGCTCATTCATAGAATTAAATAAAAGACATAATCTCCTTCCCTCTCTCGTTCCCTCTCTCCTTCCCTCTCTCCTTCCCTCCCTCCCTCCCTCCCTCCCTCCCTCCCATCCAACGTACTTGCTGTACTCCAACTTCCCCTCCAGCTTTTTGGCATCCATCAGCTTCCGACTCGCCTTCATGAAGTCCTCTTCCAAGACGTAGTCCCTCCCCGCCCTGATGGCAAACAGGCCCGCCTCCGTGCACACGTTCCGAATGTCCGCGCAATTAAACCCGTCCGTGAGCTTGACGATGCTCTCGTAGTCGATCTCCCCGCGCTTGGTGATGGGCGCTAAGGGGAATGGCAGAGGGGCATAGATTAAGGGCTGAACGGCACTGTTTGATTTATTCTCTTGACTCGTGGATTTACCGTGGTGATCTCTTTTGTTTCCAGGCTCTCCCTTCCTCGCCTCGTCGCCTCTCCGCCCTCCCTCCCTCTCGACCTTCCTCCCTACCTGCATGGATCTTGAGCACGTCCAAGCGGCCCGTCTCGTTTGGCAGCGGGATCTCAATCTTTCGGTCCAGGCGCCCGGGGCGGAGGAGGGCGGGATCGAGGATATCGGGTCTGTTGGTGGCCATCACCATCTTCACCGCGCCTAAGCCGTCGAAACCGTCGAGCTGGTTCAACAGCTCCATCAGCGTCCGTTGGATCTCGCGGTCCGCCGACGTGCCTGGGGAGGGAGGAAGGGAGGAAGGAAGGAAGGAAGGGAGGAAGGAAGGGAGGAAGGGAGGGAGGAAGGAAGGAAGGAAGGAAGGGAGGAAGGAAGGGAGGGAGGGAGGAAGGAAGGAAGGAAGGGAGGGAGGGAGGGTCAGAACCGTGTGGACTTTTCCGGGCCTGTCTACTCCGTTTGCCCGGCTGCGACGCTCTAAGAAGTCCGTGGAGAGATCGTGGAAGGGGGGAAAGAGGGAGGGAAAGAGGGAGGGAAAGAAGGTCGAGCCGACTAAGTGTGCTCACCTTCGGAAAAGCGGGAGCCCCCGATCGCGTCCACCTCGTCCATGAAAATGACACAAGGCTGGTGCTCGCGCGCGTACCCGAACATCTCCCTGATGACCCTCGCGGACTCCCCGATGTACTTGTCCACGATGGCCGAGGCCAGGACCTTGAGGAAAGTGGCTTGGATGTTGCTGGCCAGGGCGCGGGCAAGGAGGGTCTTGCCGGTGCCGGGGGGACTGGTGGCGTAGGGAGGGAGGGAGGGAGTGAGAGGGAGCAGGTGAGTGTGTGGGTAGGTGGGTAAGTGAGTGCGGGCAACACCCCAGCACTGCAGTTTCCTCCTTCTGCAGTCCATGTATTCGTCAAATCAATCAACAATGGCAGAGGCCAACGCCTTGAGAAATATGGCTCGGAAAGGAGAGGGTGGGAGGGAGGGAGGGCACGTACCCATAGAGGAGGACGCCTTTGGGAGGCTTGATGCCGACGCGGTGGAATAGCTCGGGGTTGGTGAGAGGCAGCTCGATGACCTCGCGCAGTTCTCGGATCTGGTCGTTCAGGCCTAGGGAGGGAGGGAGGGACGGGGGGAGGGAAGGACGGAGGGGTGGGGATGCCGAAGATAAAAGAAACTGTGGTCTGCCTGTCATGGCACCTTCGACCAATCGTTTTTGTAAAATCTATCGACAGGTCGCCCAGGCTTTCGTTGGAAAGTATACCAAAAGGACGGGAGGGAGGGAGGGAGGGAGGGAGGGAGGAAGGGACGTACCGCCAATTTGGGAGAAGGAGATGCCGCCGGCGTCTTCGTGGAGCATGTGGTACACGTTGGGGTCCACCTCTCGCGGGAGCTGCCTCATGATTGTTAGGGTCGTCATATCTAGACTGACACGTGTCCCGGGCTTGAGCTTGGTTTTATCCAACTTGTTCCGGCACCCTACTACGTAGCGAGGGCCGCTGCTCGCCTGGGAGGGTGGAGAGAGAAGGGAGGGAGAGGGAAGGAGAGGAATGGGGTCATGTCTGGTATCATTTATCCTGCGACTCATTTCTGCTTGTAAGACAGTGGGGAAGGGGGGGAAGAAGGGCCACTGACAGGGAGGAAAGGGGGGGGGAAAGTGGTGCTCAGCTCCACTCTTTCCTTCTCATTTATTTACCTTGACGATAAACCTCTCATCGTCCAGCTGCTTCAGCACCTCACCGATGATCTGCCCCACGGATTGCAAGGCCTTGAGGTCGTCTTCTGTCTTGTTGTACTCCTTTCCCAGGCCACGGACATGCTCCCGAAGCTGCTTGACCCTGACAGAGGGGAGGGAGGGAGGGAGGGAGGGAGGGTTGAGTAAGTTGTTGTGGTGAGTCGGTTAAAAGAGATGGGATACCAGCATCACCAGCACCAGCTGCTGCTGCAGTAAAAGTAGCCGGTATGTCACAATGCATGCGTCATTCCCCCATCTCCGCTCAAGCCGCAATGCCGTACGTGCTATGATTGCATGCTCCTGCCCGTTCTGTCTTCCGCCGCGCCAAGAATCAGTGGGCCTTTCATTTGAATTAACCGACACCCCGCCGTCGGGCCTTTCTCTTCTCGCCCTCAATTGTGCTGTCCGGCGCATTGTAATGCACGCCTTGTCGGTCCTTCCACCGCCCATACTCTCTTCGCCTCGCCTCCGCCTCCCTCCCTCCCCCCTGCGTTCTCTCCAAACGTACCGAAGCTCCACTTCGTGATGCTCTCGGATCTTTGCCCGGTATTGGTCTAATAGTTGGGACCGGTCCACGTCCATGCTTTCCTGTGAATGTGTGGTGTTGGATGGGTGAGAAAAGAGACTTGGGGGAGGACCCTATCGCTGAGGAAATTGACGAACACTTCGAAGTCTGCCTGCTTGCCGAGGCAAAGAGGGGAGGCTTTCTAGTGACTAGCCATATGACTGCAACCGTCATTGGAGCCATCGCAGGTCTATGAAGATGCTACAGGATCGTGCACTACAGGGCATGGCCAAGGGGTGGTGCCAAACCTCAGACAGCACAGACGCAGCAAGCAAGGGCAGGTCGAGCATCAGATGTGTCCCCGGACCTCTCGGCTCAGCATCAGGTTGTTACGGGATAAAAGTCAGCCTGAAGACTAAGTTGGTGTTCAGATACAGTTAGGACGCAGCAGAAGATGGCAGGACTTCTCAGGGTGGTGCTCAGCTCATCATCTCCCCTTGCCCCAAATGTGCAGTTTTTGTCTGCAGCTAAAGGCGCCTAAACCATCACAAGATGGCGTCATAGGTCAGGTCGAGCTTGAAGCATCTCTGAATCAGCTCCCTTCACAAATACATAGTCCTAGCCTTCTGCAGCTTTCATGCGCCTGCTTTCGCCATTTAGACCTCCAACAGAGGACAACAGCATGGAGAGGGCGTCTGGCTGGGCAGCGCTATGTTTTGGACACACCGCAAGACGAAGTGCGCCGCTTAGTCAGGATCTTGCTTTGTTCTTAATCCTCCCTCATCCTTTTCACACACCACTACAGCCAACCGCAACTACCTTTCCTTCTTCTTCTCATCATGCCGGGCCGCGACAAGGTCACTGCTCAGCTGGAGCAATACGCTGCCTCTCGCGCCGCCGCGGATGGCGTGATGACGAGCAGCAGCGGCAATCCCCTGGATTCTATCACCACTTCCTTGACAGCCGGCCCGCGAGGGCCCATCCTTCTCCAGGTACGAATCAGACCTTTGTGCCTATGTTTCGCATGTCGTTTCGAGAGAGCTATAGATGGATGCTTTGGAAGAGGGGAGAGGAAGGGGAGGGGAGAAGTGTGGGGTTTGGCTGGAGCACAGTGACGAGCAACAGCTAGAGCAAGACAGACATTTTCACAATCTAAATGCTGCATGACTGCACGATTTGGATAGTGGGAAGAATGGGTGTCCTTTCTTGTTCCTCACAGATAGCCATGTAACCACAATGAAAGCAGAGTCTTTTGGTGCCTTATTACTCACCCTCCCACCCTCCCTTCCCACCCAGGATTTCAACCTCATCGATTCTCTCGCCCACTTTGACCGTGAGCGCATCCCTGAACGCGTCGTCCACGCCAAGGGCGGTGGCGCATTGGGATACTTCGAGGTGACCAACCCTGCGATTCAGTCCATCTGCCGCGCCAAGCTCTTTAGTGCCGTGGGGAAACGCACTCCTGTGGCTGTCCGTTTCTCGACCGTTGGAGGGGAGAGCGGTTCAGCTGACACTGCCCGGGACCCGCGGGGCTTTTCCGTGAAGTTCTACACGGAAGAAGGGAACTGGGACTTGGTGGGCAACAACACGCCCATCTTCTTCATCCGCGACCCGGTGCTCTTTCCCAGCTTCATTCACACGCAGAAGCGGTTAGAAAAATCTCTCCCTCCCTCCCTCCCTTCCTCCCTCCCTCCCAACGGCCCTTGACAGTTCCGAACACTCATACCTTTATCTTTTTGTCCCCCGTCCTCTCCCTTCTCACCCAGCAACCCCGCCACGCACTGCAAGGATCCGGACGCCTTTTGGGACTTCATTTCCCTCCGCCCCGAGACCACCCACCAGGTCTCGTTCCTCTTCTCCGACCGCGGCACGCCCGACGGCTTTCGGCACATGAACGGCTACGGCAGTCACACCTTCAAGAGCGTCAACGACAAGGGCGAGGTGCGTCCTGCCCCTTCATTCCTCCCTCCCTCCGCTGGGAGCCCGTCCAAATGGCACCCACATTTTGCCCCTTCCCTCATATACCGTAAAGCTTGAGCGCGGGGCCACTCACTCCCACGCGTCCCTCCCACCCTCCCTCCCTCCCTTCCCAGGCCGTGTACGTCAAGTACCATTTCAAGACGGACCAGGGTATCCGCAACCTCACTGCCGACGAGGCCGACCGCCTCTCGGCCTCAGACCCCGATTACGCCATCCGCGACCTCTACAACAGCATCGCCGACGGCGCATACCCGTCCTGGACCTTCTACGTGCAAGTCATGACCTACGCTCAAGCCGAGGTACTTCCCTCCCTCCCTCCCTTTCTCCCTCCCTTTATCCCTCCCTTTCTCCCTTTCTCCCTCCCACCTTCCCTCTCTCCCTCCGTCTCTCTCCGTGCCACTCTTGCGGAGCCCGTCCAAATGACTCCCATGTCTCCTCTCGTCCCCCAATCGCCCCGCCCACCCTCCCTTCCCTTCCTCCCTCGCACCCTCCCTCCAGGCCTCCCCCTTCAACCCCTTCGACCTGACTAAGGTCTGGCCTCACAAGGACTATCCCCTCCAGGAGGTCGGACGAATGGTGCTCAACCGCAACCCCGCCAACTACTTCGCCGAGGTGGAGCAGCTGGCCTTCGCGCCCTCGCACATGGTGCCCGGCATCGAGCCCTCCCCCGACAAGATGCTCCAGGTACGTCCTCCTTCGGTCTCTCCTTCCCACCCTCTTTCGATTCCTCTTTGCCTCCATCGATTCGACAGGTGAAGGGTGGCAAGCGCCTAGTCAGCGCCCGACGAGTCTGCGACTCCCCCCCCCTACAGGCCACAACAACAAAAATAAATCGATTTTTTACTCCCCTCCCGTACGCCTTTTGCCATTTGTTATCTTGAAATCTGCAGGGTCGCCTCTTCTCGTACTCGGACACGCATCGGCACCGCCTGGGCGCCAACTACCAACAGATCCCCATCAACCGCCCTTTTAACGCCCGCGTGCGCAACTACCAACGTGACGGGCCCATGTGCGTGGACGGGAACCAGACGGGCGCCCCCAACTACTTTCCCAACTCCTTCTCTGGCCCCGCCGAAGACGCCAGCCAGGCCCTCCACCGGGATGTAAGTTGCTCCCTTGCCTTGTCCCCCGCCCCCCCCCCTCCTTTGCTTGTCCTTCCACCCCGCCCTCCCTCCCTCCCTCCCCCCCTCCCTCGTGTTCCACCCTGCCCATTGAGTCTCGTCGGACCTTTCGAAGGGAAGACGACAGTACTATTAATCTCCCTCTTCCAATCCGTAATCGAAATTTCCTCCCCCTCCCCCCCCTTCTGCCCTCCCTCCTTCCTCCCTCCCTCTCAGGTGGGTGTGGGTGACGTGGCTCGCTACAACACCGCCGACGACGACAACTTTACGCAAGCCGGCGTCTTCTACCGTGAGGTGCTGGACGAGGGCGGGAGGGACCGCCTCACGTCCAACATGGCCGGGCACCTGGTCGCCGCCCAGGACTTCATCCAGAAGCGCGCAATTGCTAATTTCGCAGCGGCCGACCGGGATTACGGCGCTCGGCTCGCCCGCAAGGTCGACCAGCTGAAGAAGAAGAGCCAGGGTCAGGGAGGAGGAGGGAAGCCGAGCGCGAGGGCGGCGCCTTTGAACCCTCCGCGGGCAGTGCCAGGGGCGATGTATGCCAAGGGATCGATGTAGGGAGGGAGGGAGGGAGGGAGGGAAAGAGGTAATGGGGTGGATGGTTCTAAAGGGGCACGTATATTCAGTCCATTGAATTCGCTTAGTGGAAGAGGGGGGGAAAGAGAAGGGAAAAGGAAAAAACTGTGTCAGGAAGAGATAAGAGATTTCTCTTGTCGTGTAGGAGTGCACCAGGATGGAGAGAGGGAGAGGGAGAGGGACGGAGGGAGGAAGGGGGGGAGTTTTTTTTTTTTCATTCAGTAATTTGAAAGGAAACGAGAGGGAAACCTGTAGCACGATGAGTGCTCAAGTGCCGTGGGTGTATGTAGCTGACCAGGGTGATCTCCCCGCATCCGTCAACCTTCTTCTCGGAAATATTTACAGAGAAGAGGGCAGGGAAGGTGGGAAATGAGAGGGGAAGAGGTGCCTGTCATAAACAAAGAAGATAATCGAAGGGCACAGGAATAACCGGAATGCGTCCAGGGTAATATAGAGTCGTAGCCGTGAACGAGACAAGAGAAAGAGAATGATGAAAGCGAAAGTGCAAAATACATAAGAACGCAAGAAGAACGACAACACCGCGCGTCTTTTGCTCTTTGGTGCACCTTTTCTTCTCTCAACACACAGCACATGTAAGACAGGACACGAGTGATATTTGTCACCTGTACTTTTTCCCACGGACAAATCTCACTTTCCAACCTTAATTTTCTTGGCACCCGTGACCTCGCTCTAGCTCTCCTTCTCCTTGCCCACGCTGTTCTTTGTCTCGCATTTCCTTGTCTTCCATTTATTCATAATCTCTTTTGTTAATCCTCTTTCTTCTTTATTGGGTGCTCTTCGTGAGGAATGTAGTGCTCTTGTGTGGACGCCCACGGAGATTCCTCGAAACTTTCTTCTGCTTTATCGCCATATTTTTCTCTTTCGCCTTCATTATCCTCACATTTTTGATCTTCTGCTTTACCACCATATTCTTCTCTTTTGGCTTCCCTACTCCTTGCTTGTCATCCCTTTCCGTAGCAGGCAAATGCTCCTCCTCCAAGGCCGGCCAGTGTTCTTCATTCTCGCGCTCTTCAAAGTCTGGGACACCCTTGAGCATGCAGCACCACTCCTTGCTTTCCAAAGTCCCGGCCCGCGGGTGCCGGTTCCACTCAAGGATGCATTCCTGACTGGGTCTCATCACCACCCGCCCTAGAGCCAACAACTTCCGTCCAAACACCGGTGCCGCCTGACGGATTCAAGCAAGGGACTCTAGGTGTGCACTGTCAATATCAGCACAAATGTAAGGGGACCTGGGTAGATCACTGAAGCAAGAATAAATTAACGCCAGACCGACTCCCTTATTCTTCAGACGTTCGACAACACCATACGCTCTGATCAGATCCACGTCATATTTGCCCTGGAAGTCCGCCTTCTCGTGATAGAGAAAGCCCACAATCTCCTCGTCATGAGACACAAAATGAGACACAAAATAAAAGCTTGAGTCCTTCCCCTTCGCCTTTGCCACCCATCTCCTTACGCCTACAGCGCTGAATTCACCTTTCAACACGGTGGTAACCACCATGGAGGCTTGTGCCTTGATCCAACCTTTGGTAAAGGGGCAGCCCTTGTCGCTCGCACGATGAATAGCGTACCCCTTAGGCATCTTAAACAAAGCCCCCTTCCCCCAGGCAACGCGAGCCGTGGCCTCGGCTAAATTCTCAAACATATCATCCTCCTCTTCATCTTCCTTCTCACGCACCTCTTGCCCCACTTTTTGGGCATAGTCCTCTCCCGCTTGATTGAGGGGCTGCTCACTCTTCCACGCGTCGAGAAACTTACTATTCAATTGTTTTCGTACCGCGAGCCTCTGCAAATAAGTAAAGCGATCTGTCTTTCGGTAGCGGGAAAAGTAGGACGAGGACACGCAGGTTTTATAGAATTGCCCCGCCGTCATCACCCCGGCATCCATCATCTCGTTTCCCAGTGTGACGAGGCACTTGATCTCAGGGACTGCGCAGTAAACTGCTCGGCCGCTCTTCAAGAAAGCAAGTTTGTGCGCCAGCGTGACCAATTCCGAGACCTTGGCGGCGGATTCGGTATAGGCTGCCTCGTCAGAAAGAGTGCGATTACGCTTCAGGTCCTTGCGCTTGGTAGCGACCCCTGTCTTCTTCATGGTTGCAGCCTTTAAGACCCCCTTCTTGCCCTTGCCTTGTGCCACACGCTTTCCTTCCCGTGCATTTACCATGAGTATTGTCCGTGTGTGTTGCTGCAGCTTGGCTGGCAGCTTTCTATGCTGGATGCTGCCTGTGCTCCCGAGCTATTGCCCCTTATGCGGTGGTAAGGCATGATGGAGAGGAGAGAGCTTGAGGGGGCTCCCAAGAGCATAAGCCAGCTACGAATATGACTGTAAGCGGACAAAGGGAAAGCAGTTGTCTCCTCTGGTACAATGATCGAAGGGCGTTGGCAGTCATTGTTTCTCTGCCAACAGGATAACAAGCACACCGAAGGGAATCAGCTCGAAATTTTGGGGAGAAACGATGTCAGCACTCTGATTACACGACTGGTTAGAAGCTTCCTCACGATTAAGCTTACCTCCCGGGTTATGGGCCTTTTTGGGGGGGGGAAGCGGGGGGGTACAATTACCGTTATTTACCTTTTTTTTACTAACACCTGTTTAGGAGAAAGGCACCGATGCACCTACCTAACTTGATGGTCTGAGGAGTGAAGTTAACATGTTAACATGCATGCGTGTAAGGTGCTATCCACCCATAAAGCATTCTTGCCCTCCTCTTCGTCATGATTTCCTTCTTCTGTTTGGTCGTCATTCTTGTGGCTTTTTTGACTTGACATTTCCTTTCCTTATGGGTCATCGCTTTTCGTCATTTCGTGTTCCCTCGTTTCCCTCCTCTTTTCAATCGTTCTTCCTCCTATCTTGCTCCGTAAAAAAAGCAATTCACAATTCACGCGACGCGCGCTGATTCATCGTACGTTACATCCCCCTCCCTCCCTCTCTCCCTCCCTCCCTCCAACCCCTGTCACAATGACTCCCCAATTTCGCCACCATTACTATCCTTCCTCCCCCCCATACTTCCTCTTGGCCCCCTTCCCCCTCCTTCTCCTCCTCCTTCCCCCCCTCCGTCCCTCCTCAGCTCCACTAGCTCTCTTTCTGTTAATCCTCCCTCGCCTGTCGGCCGGAAGGGCTTGCTCACCATCTGCAAGTGTACCAAAACCCATAGTAAAATCACATGCATGACAATAAAGAAGGACATCATCCCCCACCCCAAGCTCTTCCCCAACCCTGTTATGACCGTCATCATCGACACATCATACAAGAGCAACCCGGTCTTCCCATGCCACTTATGAATCCCTCCCTCCCTCCCTCCTCCCCGTCCTACCACCCCCGAGCGCTGAGCGTCCAATTTCTCAAGGCCCGCAAGGACTTGGAGGACGAGGAGGGCACACACGAGGAAGCCTAGCGCGGCATGGATGGAGGTTGGAAAGATGGTGCGGTGTTTTCGGACTGAAGGCGGGAGGGAGGGAGAGAGGGAGAGGACAGAGGAACAGAAATGTGAGTTTGCGGGGAGGTGCTTGCAGGTTGACGCCGTCGTCGATATGACGAGCTTCACAAGACAGACACGATGGAAAGGGTTAGAAGCAAGGAGGAAGGGAGGGAAATTACCCCCACCCAGGCCCCAAGCACTCCCCGCTTTACTGACTGACCTTTGTTGCCAAAGATAAAGGCAATGCCGAGCGCGATACAGGAAGCCGCCAGTATCTGGAAGCCTCGGTGGATGTTCTGGAGCTTCACACGGGCAGAATTACGCATGATGGGCGCCAGGAAGGAGAAGCAGGCGTGGTTGCGGTAGGCCTGAGGAAAGGGAGAGGGAGGGAAGGAGGGATGTAGGGAGGTGGAGAAGAAGACAGTGGAATGGAGTGGAACCGGGATCTTCTTCTTCATGGCAAGCGGAGAAATCCCTCGACATTCTAGAAACGCATTCCTTCCCTCCCTCCTATTCTCCCATCCCTCCACCCTGCCCACTCCCTCCTGCTCACCAGAATTCCTTCAGTCATGAAGAGCACGCACCCCAACGACATGAACACTGGGTGGAAGGAGAACAAGGTGAAGGTGTGAGCCCGCGCCAATGAAATCCCCCATATCCAGAGGAGGAGGGACAGGGCCAGGATGTGAATGAGGAGGTTGGGCGCGACCAGCGGGTCAAGGAACTTGATGCGGGCAAGGAGGAGACGGCGGCGGTCGGTTGCTGGAGAAAGGGAGGGAGAAAGGGAGGGACATGCGACATGAGCGCAGGCACGAAATAAGTAGGAATAGGAATTGGAGGAGCATCGTTTTAAAAGGAGGAAAAGGGGAACGACAGTAAGAGGTGGAAAAGCAGGGCACCCTAACTCAGAGTAGCCGAGGCGTCAGAGGCCAGCAGCCGAATCTCTGGGAAGGGTGTACCATCGTTTTTCTGCGACATGCACCCAGATCCCCGACTTTCCACATTTCCCCCATCCTTCCCTCTTTGTATTTACTCACCTGCATCAAGCATTCTTAGCGATGGCCTGGTCTCCCGGTTGTCGTCGTCGTCACTGCTATAAATCATCAGGCCGCTGAGGCTGCCGTCGGGCGTCTCGGGGGGACTTCGAGAAAAGGGCCAGGCGGTCCGAAAACGGTGCCAAAAGCCGGCTGACGTGCTCATAGGACGAGAGGAATTTCCTCTTCCCTGCGTGGTTGTGTAGTTTGTGCGTAAGTTGGGCGCTGGTGTTGGAGATAGAACGGAGAAGGAATGTTTGAACGTCGGCTACGGGATGTCGGATGAGACGGAAAAGACGCAAGAAGTGTAGAAAGCAAGAAAAAACAAAGTAGGGCATCCCTGCTCAAGCTTCATCGGCACTTATATTCCTTTTCATGCTGACGATGCAGGGCATGGCTGTGTCGGGGTGGGCTGATTAGTTGGCTGTGTTCGTTTATTGCCTCCCAGGGGAAGACGCCTGTAGACGAGAGCGAGATCGTCACGCGCCCCGCTGCCCCATTCTCCCACGGACGGAGTTTGTGAACAGGCTCTGTCTTGCCTGCCCGTATCTCTGGTGCCTTATAGCTGTCATGGCTGCCGCTCATATTTACCGCTTGCTCAACTATCACAACACACATGGAAACAAGTCAACCGATTTTCATTATTTGTTCTTCCTCGTTCCCCTTCCGCCAGGTCAGCCCCCTAAAAGTCACAACCTCGTTTTCCGGGTCCGGGCGTCCACGGCCTGTAAGCCAGAATGTATCGGACACCCCGCCTTCTCAAAACATCAGTGGCCGCCAACCCTTCAAGCGCCACGCCACATATCGCTGCTGCCAATGCGGATGCTGCCGCCTTGCCATGGTACCGGCGTCAGTACAAAGGCGCCAAGGCGCAGCATATGTGGCAAGCAGGATGGGGTTTGTCCTTGGTGATGGTTTTTGTGGGTGTGCCCTTGGTGGGTGCCACGGTGCAGAGTCATTTAAGAGATGAGAGGGAGCAAAGACGGGCGCGAATGAATGATGCGGAGCGAGAAGAATTTTTGAGGGATTTGTATGGATTGGACGACAACGAGGAGGAGGGGGCGGAGGCGGAGGGGCACGGGGTAAAGCCGGTGATTGGGAAGAGGGCGGAGGGGGTCAAGGTTGTGGGAAGGGAGGGAAGGGAGGGCAGCAAGAGGTGAAAATGTTCTCGGAGGTGTGTAAGAAGTCTGCAGCGAGTATGAAAGGCGCGTCGGTGTAAGTAATGTAAATAGGAGATATCCACATGAGGTGGGTGCTCGACGGTAAGAACGCAAGTAGTTGTAGGCAGTAGCAGCAGCAGAAGCAGTAGCAGCAGCAGTAATAGTAATAAGGTAAAACGAGAGACGGGAAAGGCTGAAAGAGAAATTGTCGTAGAAGCAAGGGCATGTTGGTCCCATGTCATTCAGTAGAGATGGCTTCCATCTGGCTGCATGCATACTTCTTTTCTTTGAATCTTTGTCGTTTTTGAAAAGCTGGAGTCGTAGGTGTGAAGCGGGATATTTTACTTTCCACACATTTTAAAGTGAACCTATTATTGAGAGGCCATTGCATCCTCTTCTCTCTCTCCTCTCTTGTTCAGCTTTTATTGTCTTGCTTTGTGCTTTGTTCAACATATCATCGAGATGAGGGGTCATGTTTGAGTATATTTGTCTGTGCACGTATAAAGTTACGATGTAATTCGCGTTCTACCAGGTCCACTCTCCTTCATGCCTTCTCCGGTCGTTGGTTTCCTTATCTAGTGTTGCTCGGCTTGGCTTGGCCTGGTTTCATGAGGAATCGAGGCGTGCATCTGGTCGCTTGGTTGCTGGAAAGTTACTGGCATGTTTCAATGTAGATAGATAGATAAACAGATACACACTCTCTCACTCTACCAAGGTGGTAGTCGTCTTGATTGAGTGTTCATCATGCTCCTTATCATGCTCCTATTTTCTAAGTCGATTTCACCTCGTGCAGTGAGGGAAGGAAGAGGGAGAGAGGAGAAATGGAGAGAGTGAGAGAGGACGAAAATGAGATGGGGAATAAACGTTCTTCTCAAAGCATGCCTTCGCCGTTGAAGCCGTTCAACATCTCAACCAAAAATCGGTCCAAGCTCTCTTCCAGCGCGACGTCATCACGCGGCAGAAGAGAGGATGGGGAGGAAGGAAGGGTGTATGGAAGGGAGGAGAAAAGCAGTTCGTGACACCACCACCCGTCTGCAAGTGACTCAATCTCCTGCTGCTTTCGCTGTTCCTCCTGCTGCAGCCGCTGGTTCTCTAGTTGAGAAGTCAGGGTGAACAGCTTTCCTTCAAGGGATCGAATAATGGTCGTTAAGCGGTTGTTCTCCCGTCGGTAAAAAAGCATGCCACTTGATGACGCATAAGATGAAGGGGAAGAAGAACAGGAAGGAGAAGCACGACAAGTACAACAATGAGAAGACGAGTGGTTGATGCGGTCGAAGCCCATTAAAAGATTTAGAAGTTCATCTCCTCCTCCTCTCATAGTGCTGCCAAAGCTGCTGACGGTGCTGGTGCTGCTGCTCTTAAAAAGGAAGGATCCAGGATGTGTCTGCTGCTGCTGTTGCTGCTGCTGCTGTCGATATTGTTCGTCCTGGAGTGTGAGTCGATTGTTCTCACCAAGCACCATACGTCTCTCGAGGAGGGGCGTCGGGTAGGCCGGCGACGCTTGAGGCCCCCTTGGAGCCCACCAGGCATGCTTTTCACCCGGGTATTTATGGCAGGTGCCACGGCCCTTCATGCAAGTAAAGCTGCTGCGGCTCAAACTGCTGCTACTACCACTTGGACTGTGAAGTTGAAACTGGTTTTCTCTTGGGACAGTGCCCCTTTCTGGTGACCGTCCTCCTCTTCCTCCGCTTCCTTTCTCTCCGATCATTCCCCGCTGTCCTCTTCCCTCCATGCGTGTTCGCTTCACTCCTCTCGCTTCACCAAATACAGCAGAAGAAGCAAGAGCAGTATCGTGATCAGGCGTAGCAGCAGCAATGGCGGGAAGAATGGGAGGGAAGGTCATCCATCCCTCTTGTATGCCGCTCGTGGAGCCGTCCTTTCCCTGCTCTCCCTCTCCCATTTCCTCCTCCCTCTTTGATCTCTCAACCAAGAAATGCCCTTCACATGCTGCTGATAAGGCTACAAAGGGAGATGACTGCTCCTCCTCCTGCTGTCGCTGCTGCTGGAATTTGGAAGGGCAGCTAGAGGGAAGAAAAAGGAGTGGCTCTTGATGTAGCTGCTGCTGCTGCCGGAGCACCAGTCGCTGGAAGGGTGTCAAAATATGCTTCTGCGAATTTTGTGGAGACCACAACATCTGCAGCTTTTGCTGCTGCTGCCGTTGTTGTTGGTTGTGGTGGTGCTGCTGCTGCTGCTGCACAAGCTGCTTTCCTTGACGCTGATCTAGCAGCTGCAGCTGGTCCTCCCTAAATTTTTGTCGCTGCTGCTCGACATCAGCTTGGATGTCTCGTTGCCTTTTCTCGACCTCTTCTCTTTCCTGCGGCACTTGGTAATTTGCCTCCACTCTCTTCTGCTGCCTTTCCTGCTGCTGCCTGTGCAAGTGTTGCTCGTGTTTTCGGAGCACCCACTCCTGCTTTGTCGCAGAAAACATTGCTCTACCTTGGTCCTGCTGTTCCTGCGGCTGTTCCCTCAATGGTGACGGGCCGACAGTGACATCGAGGTGCAACGGGTCCGACGGGGACGACGAGGACAAGGACGCCAATTGAGGGAGCAGCGGCGGCTGTTGTGCTGGATTCTGACACCAGCTACTGGTCAGCATGGCTGCATTTGTTGATTTGACTCGGAATAGGGGCTGAAACAGCTGCTGCTCGTGATGGTGGTGATGGTGGTGGTTGAGGGAAGGCGAAGGCATGATTTGTAAGCTATCTTATTGCACCTCATCCCGTTATCCTATCTTACTTGTGCCCCTGCTTTTAAGAGCTTATTATTGGCAGGTATGCAGGCTGATAGAAAGGGTAGGAAGGGTAGGAAATCGAGGAGCGATGAAGGAGGCCGAGGAAGACGTGCTAGGCAGGTGTCGTACTTAGCGGGAGGAAGGAAAAGCATCGTTTGTGGTCCGTTCCGGCTGCATAACTGCCTTACCCAGGCACTACAGCTGCATATACCTCAATGAGTGTTCCCTGTTGGTGTTTGGGTCGGTTTAGGTAAGAGAGGGCAGGCTGAGGGGTGCGGATGCGGTGGTGGTTTCTGTTGGAATGTAAGCCGTTTCGTTTGAATGCCACGTGAAGGTCTGACTTCAGTAAAGCAAAAGCGTGAGACTGTGATAAAAATCTTCGTCACCAATGGCGCTTTTTTTGTGTAGGGGTTAAAAATTCCATATGGGCACGCATGTGGTCGGTCTACCCTGTCTACCCGTGGTAGGAGAGGGGCCGGCCCATGGAGGAGTTGATTCGAAACTTAGCTTACTTATTATTACTTATTATTATTTTTTATTAGATGAAAAGCATCTACAGTCTCCTCCGCCAGTCTGTTTGATGGAGATACGCTCCCAATGACAAGTTTTGTTTAATTTTAAGGGTTGATAAGGGCCAGTTTCCATCACACAATCTACAACAAAAACTTCAATCATGACGTTGCATCAAAATCGCCCAGGTGGTCGGCGAGTCAAGCCAACAAACGAAGTCAAGTCAAGTCAAGTCAAGGGTACCCACAACAGAGGAGTGTATCCGCTAGGCATCAATGAGTTGTCAACAGAAGGATTGGGGAATGTGTATCCCTCTTCAACCTACCTTTCCTGACAAGTAAGACGCAAGTAGGACTCACTGTAGCCCAACCCTATCTGGGGGCCTCGAGGGTGCAGTTAAGGTACGCTTGATCAAGGCTTGATGATTGGACATTTGCTTGGGAAATGTACAAAACTTGCCAAGACACAGCGCTCAACACAGCCCTTCTCCCCTCTTTCCCCCCCACAAAAACAGATAGATGCGCATGGCAAACGCTTTCATCTCCGGCGTCTTTGCGACAGGCCTAGCAGCCCTGCGAGGTGGAGATGGAGAAGGTCAAGGCGATACCAAGACTACTAGTCCCACTTCAGTCGTCCTCGTTCAAGGTGGTGTCATGCGCAAAAGCTGGCGGATGGACAAGGCCGGCCGAATCACGGACCTCAACCTCGTGGAAGAACCCTTGGTCGCGCCAGGGCCCGGGGAGGCCCGCATCAAGGTGCGTTCGGTACACGTGGAGTGGGAAGGGGTTTTTCGTCGTTGTTTTTCTCTGGTCAGTGGCAGGTAAAGAGGAAATGTGGCTGGGGAGGGGAGAAAGTCTATCTGAGTACAAGCAGGTTATGAACGTGCATGTCTGCTGGGTTGGTGAAAGGCAAGGATCCTCACAATGTTACCATCTCGATTTTCCTCGGTGCGTCTCAGGTAAAGGCTATTGGACTGAACATGGCAGATATCTTCGCGATCATAGGTAAGCATTTATCATCGTCGACATTTAACTTGCATTCCCTCTCTTTTTTCAAGACCTACCTTTAACGCAAGTCTCCCTCCCCTCCCTCCTCTCTTTCTTTCTCAGGTTTGTATGGCGCTACTCCACCTGGCTCCTTCATCCCCGGCCTCGAATACAGTGGGGTCGTCGACTTCCTTGGTCCTCCTTCCCCCTCATCCCCCTCTTTCTCGACCTTGAAAATCGGCGACCCGGTCTATGGCTTCACGAGGTTTGGGGCCTACACCTCTCATTTAAATGTGCCCCTTGCCTACCTTCGCTCCCTCCCTCCCTCTTTCTCCTTTGCGCAAGGCGCATCCTTTGTGGTCCAAGGTCTGACGGCTTGGCACGCGATAGTTGAGCTAGGGAACCTTCAAAATCTAGTCAATAAATATAATAAACTGAATGATAAAAGCAAAAGCACTGTAAGTATCAAACGAATACCACCACCAAGTGTGCTCGTTCATTCAGCTGCGGGTGGGGTAGGGTGCTTTGCGCTAGAGATCTGTAAGAAATTGGGGGCGTTCCCCATAGCGACCATAGGCTCGGGTAGCAAGAAAGAGTTTCTGCGGACGAGGTATGGACTGAGGGAGGGGCAGGTGTTGGTGCGAGAGACGGACAGGAAGAAGTTCGCACAGCAGCTGAAGGGGGCGCTGAGCGAGAAGAGGAGGCTAGAGAGCGAGGAGGATGGGGATGGAGGGAAGGAAGAAGGGGAGGTGGAAGGATTTGATTTAATTTTGGATGCTTTGGGAGGGCTTTACTTCAAAGAGGGTTACAAGCACCTGGCACGAGGAGGGAGGATGATCACCTTCGGTGCTGCTGACTACCTCTCCACAAAAGACTCGGCGGACTGGTTCAAAATTATACCGCGGTACGTCAGCCCCCTTGCCTCTCTCCTTCCCGCCCTCCCTCCCTACTTTCTCTGTGATGGCCCGACTAAGCGTGGGCCCCTCTTTCCCTCCCTTCCCCCCCCTCCTTCTCCTTCTCACCATTACCATCCCATGCATTTTCCTAAGATATCTGATGCGGCCGAGCTTAGATCCCGGAGACATGTGCGGAGAGAATAAGGGAGTATTGGGCTTCAATCTGATTTGGTTAGTGACGCACGGAGGAGGAGAGGGAGGGAGGAATGGAGGGAGGGGGAGAGGGATGCAGAGAGCAGCTATCGATTAACACGCTCAACCTCCAAACAGGTTGACGGACAAGGTGGAGGAGCTGAATGCCGAGCTGGATGACATGCTTGAGGTATTTGTCAAAGGGATGGCTCGTCTTCTTCGTTCTGTTCTAGGTGACGATATCCCTGCCGACGCGACACCATCACTCACTTTCCCTCCCTCCCTGACTCCATCATCCCCTCCTTATTTCAGTTTCATTGGGACCCTCCACATGTCGGCTCTTCTTTTCCCTTTACCCAGCTTCCGGACGCAGTGCGGGCCTTGCAAACGGGCATGACCGTGGGGAAGGTGGTGGTGTTGATTGATTGAGGATCGGAAGGAGAAAGAGAAGGGGGAGAGAGGAGGGGAAGGAGAGGGCCGAGCCACCAAGAAGCTAAATTTGAATAAAAGATGAAGAAGCATCATGAAGAGCGATTTAAACCTTTGCTTTGGTAAGAACATCCTCGTTCGAAATAGTCGCCATCCTCTCACAAATCACAAATCACATCCACATTGACAGGGCTTTCAGGTCTCGTGTAATCGAATCATCTTATGGCTCGTGCGGCTCTGACAAATGAATATGATTTCCCATCCTCGACCATGATTGAAATTGCACATATTTCGAAAGGTGCTGATCTGTCTATGGCTTTTCTTTCTTTAACAGGAGAAACGACAACGGGAAACGATTTTGGTGATAGGCGACGCAATGAGCCTGAGCTAAAGAAAACAAGTTCGCGGCTTACCTTCTGTCTAATGCGAAAAGATCATATCGCAAGGCTAGCTACTTTGGGAGGTAATAAAGCTAAAAAAGGCTCTCGAGATGCCACAAGAATTTTGTCTTTGCTTCCCATACCATTCAATGTCTCCACGCGCCTACTCGGGTCCCATCTATCTATTCCCCATCCCCCCTCCGTCCCCATTTTTACCTCCTTCTTCTCCTTCTTCTCCTTCTCCTCCTCCTCTTTCTCTTCCTCCTCCTCACCCTGGGAGGCTAGCCCAAAAACTACACGCAAACGACTTTCACCTAGATCCAGGTCTGCCATGCCTGCCTACTGGCGTCTTGTCGTGCACGGACCAGCTCTGTGACCTGTGTTGGGAGTGTGCGGTGGGGTTAGGTCTGAGATGGTGGCCTGTTTATTTTTGGCAGGCCCATAGAACAAATTTGGCCTGGGGTGTCGAAGGCGTGGGATGCAGGGGCAAACTGGCCCTCTAATGAACGGTTGCAACAGACTCGAAAAGGTTTGTAGAGCACACTTCCTGGAGGCAAGGGTTCATCATAGCAACAGCGAAAGTCAAGCGGAACAGCAAACTAACCAACCTCCTGTAGCGTTGCCATGACCACACGACCTTGCTTCTTCGCTGCTGCATCAAAGAACAAACAACAGTTTTTGCATTGTGTACGACGTTTCGCACTGCATCAGCCACATTTGTTATTAGAGGGAAAATTTCGTGGTCGTCATTTCACACGGTAGCAGCACCAAGGCTCGGGGATGGTGCCTGTGTTTTGCCTGCTGCTTCCTCTCTTTCTTCGCCTCCCCCACCATCGCTCACTTTTTCATTATTTCATGGTATTGCCCGTTCATATTATTACCCCTTCAAAAACAGCAGCAGCCACAGTGTATCACAATGGCCGCCGCTACGCGTCTGGTAAATCCGAGTGCGGAAATCGTCTCCAAGTCGCAGGCGTTGCTGGTAAATTGCTCCGTCGCCAAGGGCCTCCAGAATGTGCTGAAGACGAATTTGGGTAAGTGGAAGTGTTGACCCAGAGAGGAAGGGAGAGACGGTCTTAAACAACATTTCAGCATGGAGGATGAGGAGCGTGCTTTCATGTTCGATGCTATATGGGCTGGAAGCATGTTTGTGATGCTACAAAACGGAGGCCGCAGGATGGCCGAACTAGAATCCGGGAAGGGGGCAGGGAATGATGATCAAGCACCTCGCCTCGTCTTTCCCCCATCCCCAGCATTCCGTTTTAAGACCCGCAAGGGATACACAAATGGTGGCAGGCTATGCGGGTCGTACAAAGATGACCACCATGGAAAGCAACTTTTACTGACTCATCCCTTCCTTCCTCCCTTCTTTCCCTCCCATCCTCCCTCGCTCTCTCCTCCCCCAGGCCCTCGGGGCACCTTGAAAATGCTTGTGGGAGGCGCTGGTCAAATCAAGATCACCAAGGACGGTAACGTTCTGCTACATGAGATGCAAATTCAGCACCCTACGGCATCCCTTATCGCTCGCACTGCCACTGCCCAAGATGATATCACGGTACGTGTTTTTTTCCTCTTTCGATCCCTGTATCCATACATCCATATATCCATGTATCCACATATTTCCACATGTCAAATGTCTCTCCCTATTTTACTTGTCTCCCTACCTTCCCTAACTCCCTTATCTTCCTATATCATCGCTCCTAACCCTTTCTTAAGAAGTCCTTGCAGTCGCCCACTGCTTGCTGCTCCTCACCTCTAACTCCCTCCCACTCTCCCTCCCTCCCTTAACCCCGACACGGTGACGGTCCCACCATCGGCATCCTGCTTCGGGGCTTATTGCGAAATCAAGCATAACACTACTTCTTCCAAAACCCGCTCACCCTGCCTTTCATCTCTCCCTCTTTCCCTCCCCCCCTCCCTCCTTCCCACCAGGGCGACGGCACCACCACTAGTGTCCTTCTCGTCGGCGAGCTGCTCAAGCAAGCGGAGCGTTATCTGTCGGAGGGACTGCATCCCCGTGTCATCGCCGACGGCTATGACCTTGCCAAGGAACAGGTGCTTTCATTCTTAGAGACCTTCAAGGTACGTTGTTGCATGCCCCCAGTGAGGCATGTTGGCGGATGTCCCTCCTTCGCTCTCTTCCTGGCCAGCTCCTTCTTTTTCTCCTTCTCCTTCTTTCCCGCCTAACGATTGTAAGCTCTTCTTCATCGCCCGCACCTCCCTCCGCACCAAGCGCCGTTGACCCCCTATCCTCTCCCTCCCTCTCTCCCTCCCTCTCCCCCCCCCCCCCCCCCCCCCCCCCCCCCCACCCCCCCCCCCTCCC
>Ga0160420_100020_pt1 | contig 111171 bp, 108 predicted proteins | sample CelAP2metagpilot_FD_108197 | JGI IMG/M metagenome (GOLD analysis project Ga0160420, IMG submission 108197) | Phycosphere-associated microbial communities from algal ponds in Kailua-Kona, Hawaii, USA - Cellana AP2-5-5 metagenome pilot | ecosystem: Engineered > Artificial ecosystem > Aquaculture...
CAACAACAACAACAACAACAAAAACAACAACAACAACAACAACAACAACAACAACAACAACAACAACAACAACAACAACAACAACAACAACAACAACAACAACAACAACAACAACAACAACAAGGGCAGCAAATGCAACTATCCGCTCTTCCCAACTTGGCCTCTTCCTCCTTCTCTCCGTTCCCGCTGCCAGCCGTTGCGGTCCCCCAACCGGAGACGACAGCGGGGGCACATCCTCCCTCCCTGAGCAGCACCCTGTGTGCTGCTTCTGCCTTATCAGCAGGACCCCATGGCAGCAGTAGAGTTTGCAATGCTGTGTCCAAAATGATTATTTTAGAGCCCGGACTTATGGCGCGGAATTTAGCAGAATTGCTAGATTTTATTCGAATGCGGTTTTGGGATCTAGGTCTGTCGTTGTTAGGTCTACAGAAATTTCACGAAGAGTCAATTGTCTGTGCTGCAAGGCGAAATGCATCGACGAAGTACACAGCCGGTCTTGGTTCTGCACCGTCACCACGTCGACGAAGTCCTTTCCCTTCTCCGTCATCTTCCTCTTCCTCCTCGCTTCCTGTCCTGACCTCTTTAAGCGACATTGATGCCTACCTTCGCTCTTCCCCCTCCTCTTCCTTCTTCCCCAACAGTGGCAGCAGCAGCGACAACGATGGTGGCAAGTCCGTAGATTTGGATGACCCTCGCCGCGTACCCTTGTCCCCAGTCGCGCTTTTTGCCCGGGCCGCTCCCTGGTTGCCGAAGACGCTGGACTCTGTCGTGGCTTTCGACGAGCAATATTTGAGAATGACCGAGGTATTAGTCCGCTACCTGGAAGACGGCGGTCGAGAGCGGTTCGTGGGCCGTGTCCAGGCGGAGCGGGCGAGTATCTTGCTACGAAAAGGGGAATGGGAGGAAGCTCGTAAAGTGTTGCGGCGTGTGGCGGAGTATAATCTGAGAAGGGATTTCTGGGTGCCGTTGCTCTCCCAAGTCTTGCGAAACTTGGCACGCTGTGAGAAGGAGCGGGGGAATGCGAAGGCGTATGTCGGGACGCTGTTGCAGATTTTGTCGTTGCAGTGTTTAGATGAGGCGACAGGAGCTTACTACAGATCGGAACTTGATGAGTACGTCCGGCAACGGATGCCAGGCAGCAGCACCAGCAGCAGCAGTCCTCGTTTGACCCGCCCTTTAAGTCTGCTGGTTACCGCCCGCATTAAAACTACTCCAAGAGACCTTGTTTCTATTCCTCCATCAGTGGAGCTGGGCAAGGCAGCCTCGGTAGTCGTCTGGCTGCATTTAGCTCTCCAACACCCCTTACCTGTTGATGGCCTGACATTGACTTTGGGGGGGGTGGCGCAACTGCGGGATCAACGACGGCTCGGAGCTGATTATGGGTGGATAGCAGTGAGCTCGCCCGCAAACGCATCTGCCGCGGCCACAACCGGAAATGATATAGATGGGGGCTTAGTCCTTTCCCCTCCTGCGATAACTCCGCGCAGCCCCAGCCCTCGTCGTAATATAGACCTAGCGGCGACTAGCAATTCTTTGGGGAGTATCGACAGCACAAGTAATGTGAGCAATGTGTCTTTGCTGCATTCTTCGTCAAACCTTCCCTCTGACATGACCATGACGGGAAGCGCAGCTGCTGCTTCAGCGACAGAGGAGGGGCAGCAGCCCGAAAATAACCTAGTCTGGACTGTAGCAGGGCCCTTGACCCTCGAGCCGGGTGTAAATGAGCTAGAGCTCGTCACCACCTCCCTCCCTCCACCCGGCACATATGTCTACGAGAAGCTTATCCTCCGATGGGGTAGCCTGATCCTGGAACAAGATCGACTTACGGCCCTCGACCCCGACACCTTAGATGCAGCGACCAAGCAATGCCCACCCCCGCGCCGCTTCTCTGCTCTCACCAAAACGCCAATTCGGCGCGCTGTGGGTCTAACTGTAGTCGTCAAACCTCCCGCTACGACTCTAACAGTGCTAACCTCGCCTGTTTCCCCTCCGGATAGCGAACATGTGCATCACCTGTCGGTGCTTCTGGACACGTACTCTGACACGCTGACATCCCCCATGCTCACGCTCATCCAACCTGCTCTCAAAGCTTTTGAAGTAAAGGGCCCAGCCTATCTTTCTTTCTACCCACAGAAAAAGACGGACAACGAAGATCTAGGAGAAGATGCACCACTCCACGAAGAAGAAGTGGAAGTGGCCTGGAATGGTGCGACAGCAACATTGGTCCTTCCACCCATCTTGCCCCCAAGCACCTCTCTAATTCTTACTGTCGCCTTGCACCCGTCACCCGATGTAGTCGACGCCTTTGTTCGAAGCCGGCAAGACCATCAACGCCTAGTTTCGGTACAGGTACAGCTCACCGCGGAATTCAACAAAGACAATATTCTCCGTCGCCCCGTGGACGCTGAGCGAGGAGTAATAACAGCAGCAGCAGCAGCAGCAGGAGGAGGAGCACTAGCAGTAGCACCAGCAGCTTGCACATCTACTGCCTCAGACGCCGTTTCGCCACGCTCCTTCTCTATCTCCTCCTCCTCTTCCAACACCCCCCGCGCTGTCGCCCCAAATCAAAGACGCCACAGTCTCTCCCTTACCACGGGCACGTGGGGCCATGACGTCCTCGAAGAAGCCCTTTGTCGAAATACCCTCCGAACAGGGTGCGAAATTGTCATCCAACAACCTCTCACTGTCGTCATCTCCGTGCAAGACTGTTCACACTGGCATTCCTCCCGTCGGTACTTCGTCCAAGTCCTACTCCGGAACCGCGCCCCCTTACCTGTAATACTCCATGCGTGTCGCCTTCGCCTCTCTCCTTTCTATCACATCGTGGTGCAAGACGACGAGGACGGAGATAGTTTCAGCAGAAGCAGCAAGCAAGGGACCCACCTCCGCAATCTCCTCCTTGCCCCCGGACAAGAGGTGCGTTACGCTTATCTGATCGAACGGATGGTTTCTGCCGCAGCAGTAGGAAGTAATGCAGCAGCCTCGTCGTCATCCGCCTTCCGCGAATCCCCCAGCAAGATGTCCGTTAGCGCAGACTACACTTTGGAGAGCCCGAGACCTATCAATAAAGCTCGTTTCCGGTGCCACCACCCTCCGCAGCAGCGACAGAACTTTGAACGCTATTTTCAAGACTCAGCCATGCGCAGCCGTGGAGATACCCTCCGTACATTTGTTGTGCGTGCGCAGCTCGTACCCGCTACCCTGCCTTCCTCCTCCTTCCTTTCATCCCGAAACTATGGACATGATGTCATTGCAGCTGCTGTCACGGTTGTGGACAAAGAGAAGCAGCAGCATTTGTTGCTGCCTGCCTGTGCACCAGCCATTCCGGGGGACGTGGAAGATCGAGGGGTGGTGGTAGGATACTTCCAAAATTGGGTCACAGAGGGAGTCGTCGGCGTTGCTTTACGCCTTGAGTTGGCCGTGGAGCTCTCAGAAGAGGCAGCCCGTGAAGGTGTGGCAGCGACTGCGGCAGCCGCCATAGCGAAGCAGGACGGTAGGGAACGGGAGCGATTTCGATTGGTTTATGAGGTTGCTGCTGACCCGGCGGACTGGGCCGTGTGGGGCATGACGAAGGGTACAGTGGAAGCACGGTCGCCGGCTACCGGTGAAGGGAGCGACAAACAGCAGGAGACATTTGCTCGGGTGGTGGTGGAATGCAAGTTGGTGCCTGTTCGTGCGGGCTTGCTCGCCTGTCCTGTTCTAACGTTTGAGCCGGTGGACGTGCGTGCTGCCGTCTCTCCCAGGAGTAGGAGAAAGAGCTATGTCAGGTGGGTAGGGCCTCGCGATATTCTGGTTGTTTCGGCGCCGGGCTTGAAACGAATTCCGACTGTTCGTATGGTGTGAGAGTATAAGGAAGAGAAGGAGGAGATGGGGTTTGATAGGAGGGAATGATCATTGTGTAGACAGACACCTGTAAAAAATGAAGGAAACAAAAGTATTGTACAATTTGTAAAAAGCGCAACTCACTGCTCCTTTGATTTTGTTCTACAAAATCAGTGCTTTATTCCATCGCTGATTAAACGAAATGATGCTCTCCATGCAATCTATAAAAGGTCTTCGTTTTCGAGTGTCTTTTTTCTCCGAGTGGATTCGCCGTGTCTGTCCTCACCCTTTCTCACTGTGGATTCTATGGTACAATCTGTTTCTCTTACCGCGCTTATAACACCTTTTGTTTGACTCCTCCCGCTTTTGGTGGGCCCACGATAGATCTATTGCTGGTGTTCTTTTTGGCCGTCGGTTTTCTGAACGTGAGATCGTCAGCGTAGCCGCAAGGAATGGTCTTGCCTTGCTGGCCCAACTGCTCGTTCCGTTCCCGCTTGGGGGCATACCGCTCTACCTCTGTCGTTCGGATGATGTACAACATCATTTCCAACACAAGCATCGTCATGGCCGTTACAATTCCCACCATCAAACGGTGTGCGTCTTTAGTAATAAACGAGCCCGCCACATACCAACCCATAAAGCCCGCCGTGATCATAGCCACTAGCATGTTGAATGCAATGGAGGCCTGGTAGAATGGACGGGTTTCTGGGTCTGGCTTTCGTGCCCCGCCCCAGTGCACATTCTTGACCATGCGGTCGTACTCTTGCTTCTGGTGTTTGGCTTGGAGATTCTTTCGCCAGCCTTCCTTCGCCGTGGCCTGAGTCGCAAGGTCCTCCTTCCGCTGCACGTGCCGAGGAAACACAGGGCGGGCGCCTTGTATGACCGTCTCATTAAAGGCATCCTTCCGCTCCTGGAATACCTCCTTCAGCACCGCATGAGCCGCTCGCAACTGGGCTGGAGTCACGTCTTTCTCGCCTTGGTAAGACGCCAATGCTTCGTCGCCGGTAGAAGAGAGTGTGCAGGCTTGCTGCATAAGCGCCACGGCTTCGAGTCCGGGCAACCGAATTAGGAGTAAGGGCACAGTGTCGGTGGTGGTGGTCGGGGCCATGTTTCAGATGATTGTGGCTGTAGGATGGTGGAGATGTGGAGAGAGAAGGATGGGGATGGGGAGTATGGCGTAGTAGGGCTCGGAACGCTGCATTCGATTTCTTTCTCACAAAACGAAAGCATAACCGACACAACCGTAGAAGTCATGCCAAAGCGCAAGCAGGAGGAGGAAAGGGAGACGAATGGACAGGAGCAGGAGCAGGAGGGCAACGAGCTGTCTGAAGAGAAGAAAGGGGTGTTGATGAAGAAGCAGGAGGGGAATCGGGAGGAGGAGCAGCAGCAGCTCGAGGAGAGTGACGCTGACCAGCACGAGCGGTCGCAGAAGAAGGCGGCGAAGATGAAGGCTGCAGAGGTCGTGTTACAGACGAAACGTTGTGCCTTGGCCCGGAATCCAGCTCTCGGCCACCCGCGCTCTTTTAAGGTTCTTTCTTGGAATGTGAACGGCCTTAATGGCATCCTGAATGGAAAGCATGCCACTCTCAACGGCAACAAGACTACCAACGTGTTGCAAGAACTGGTAGCCCTTGAAGGAGATGTGGACGTCTTGTTCCTCCAAGAGACTAAGCTGCAAGAGAGCAAATGTTCTGGCTTCAGCAAAATTCTTCCCGGATACGTGGCATATTGGTCCTGTTCAAAAGTCAAGAAGGGGTATTCGGGGGTGGCTGCGTTTGTAAAGGAGGTGTATGTGCGCGGAAATGGTGATGGCGGTGGGGATGCAAAAATGGGACCGATAGGGAAGCAACAGACACTGTCGAGCTTTTTTCGGGCCGGCTTCAAGAAGAAGGGAACCGCGACGGAAGAGGGGGCCAAGGGCGCTGCGACATCCCCGTGTGATGCTGCTACCTCTGATACTGTTTCTTCCACTTCGACTTCCTCGTTCGAAGTCTTGAATGTGAAGTACGGCTATTGCGGAGACAAAGACGAGGACGAGGAAGGTCGTGTGGTGACCCTGGAATTTGCATGCTTTTGGTTGGTGGGGGTGTACGTAGCGAATAGTGGGATGAGGCTTGAGCGGCTGCAGCATCGCCTCAAGACTTTCAATCCACGTTTTCAAGAGTTTCTTTCCGGCCTGAATGACATTAAGCCTGTATTAGCCATTGGAGATTTTAATGTGGCCCCGTTGGATATAGATTGCTACAATGCAGGGGCTAAGCATTTGGTGAAGGTGCCAGGGTTGACACCGGAGGAGCGGGAGGCGCATGCTACGTGGTTAGGTACCGGATGGGAGGATACATTCAGGTTCGTTTTCAGATTTCTACGAAAGAAAAATATCTTGACTTCCTTTTCTCTTCGCCTCACCTATCAAGTTTACATTCTCGTCTTCATGTATCTCATCATTTACATCCGCCGTTTCTTCAGGGCCTTTCATCCGGAAGCCAAGGGGCAGTACACATACTGGAACGTCAAGACAAATGCAAGGCCTGACAACAAGGGACTGCGACTAGACTTTGCCATAATTGCTTCGCAAGACCTGAAAGGAGGAAGAGGAGTCAAGGTGCATGACTCGTTCATTCTGCACGAAGCGACGGTGGGCTATTCGGATCATGCGCCCATTGGCGTTGTCCTGGAGGTGGAGGGGGGAGGGAGGGGGGAGGTATCTTCGTGACGAAGAGATGAACAAATTGTTCAATAAACGTGCCAAAATGGTCATATCTGGCACGATAAACGAACAAAGGTCACGAAGAGTAACAATCAACCACACGAATGAATGTCACTCTTAACATTCCAGTTAGTCATTAATTTTCATTCCGCCTTTCCAAATTGTCTTTGCTTTCTCTGTTGTCCACATGACCGCGTGTCTTCATGCACAAGCCGCCACAGCCAAAAGAAAGAAAAAACTAAATATCAGCACATCTTGCCAAGCCGTCTGCGCCACCTTCCATCCCTCCAACACCCACCCCAACCCCAATGAGCTCGCTACCGTCTCAACAATTGACCTGTTCGCACTTTCCCCTAGCGAACCACCATCACCCCCGACACTGCCACTACCGCTAAAACCCTTATTGCTATTACTTTCACCTTCCCCTAGCAACGGATCTTCCTGCCCGGCTTCCGTCCATGCTCCCTGCAAGCTAGCATTTGCCGCTCCTCCTGATCGCAGTGCCATCATGGAAATCAAAGCCACACCGTGCCAAACCAATGCCAGGATGGGCAAGGGCAAGGAATCAAAGGTCTCTGGTAAGAATAACCCATGAAACCATGCTAACCACCCAAGTCGTTTGGTGCTGCCTCCACCCCCTGCCTCGGAAGGGGGGAAATGGAGGGACGGACTGGCCTTGGCCACAAACTCGTCCAACGCCGCTCTGGCTTCGTACTGCTGCTGCCGCTGTGCTTGCATCCGATGGTCTGCTAGAAAAGTGGCATTCAAGACCGTGATCCAGATTCCGGAAATGACGCCGGCCAGGCACAGGAGCCAAAACCGGACCATGGCGTCCGAGGCAGTCAGGGTCTTGAGGAGGGAGGAAGGAGAGGGTGGCCCGACGCGAAGAGTGGTGGCTGTTTTTCGTTGAAGGGGGCAAGAGATGTACAAGCAAATGGTATAAAGATGTAAGAATATGGCTTATCGGACAATCGCTAAGAATAATTTCGATGAAATAAGCATGCTGCATACATCCTCTCCCTTACATCCATTTTTGGTCGTCGTCGTTTTCTCCACGATGTCGTCGTTGTCGCCCCGAGATGCATGATACCGTTTACGCAGAGTGTTGCCCCCCGTTGTCAAGGTAGCAGACGCAGTGAGAGCCATGCTGGCAAGCACAGTAGGATGTGGAGGGGAAGACGGGGAACGGGGGGATGGAGAGCAAGACGAGGCCTCCGCAGACGCCGCGACATTCGTGTCCCCAAGATTTGAATTTTCTACTTGCTGCTGCTCTTTTTGTACAGAATCAGCTGCCGCTAAGGTGGCCGTCGACAGGAGGATGTTACGGGCCTGCAAGCGTCGTCGATTCAGTGCGCGAATGCCGCCTGTCTCACTGCCGCAAGTGCCCTCGGGCGCTGTCGCTTTCCCCCCCTCTCCATCTGCAGCAAGTCTTCCTGCAGGGCCCACAGCGGCAGCGGTAGTGGCTGCTGTTTCTTCGTCCTTGCCCTCCTGCTAACCGAGGCCGGTGGGTCAGAGGTCCAATCATAAGCAGGCTTTCAATCGCACTTTCCATCCATCAGCTTACCTGTGCAATCGCGGCCCCCAAGCCCGACACCAGCTTCATCCGGTCACCCCTTTGTGCCAGAATCTTGGCCCGTCGACGGGCTGCTGCATCGCTCATAACTGTGCTCTTTGTGTTGTGGGTACAGGGTGAGTGTCAAAAGACAGTCCGTCGTCATCAGCGATGAGAGACTCTTTGAATCGTTACGACAGTAACTTTCCCATCTTGAAAGCAAGCACTCATTAACATAACCACAAGCACATTCTACAAGAGGGATGCATGAAACAAGGACGTCAACGCTTGCCTGACCTGACAGCCACTATGCTTCTTCCCCTTCTGCTCTTCTTCCTGTGCCCTGCGGCTAGGGCGTTCAGCATGTCCTCGCTTCCTTCAACCTCCTCCTCCCTCTTCGTGTTTGGCCTGGGGTACGTGGGAAGCCGCTTGGCGCAAAAACTGGCACCAGCGTGGGAGGTTGGCGGCACTGTGTCGTCTTTGTCTTCCTCGCTACCCTTTTCCCCCCAGGTACGTGAGTGGGAATTCGATGCCAGGCCGTCAAATCCCACGCTCCTGGACGCTGCGGCGCTGGCGGCGTTGCGACAAGCCACGCACGTCCTAGTGACCATCCCACCTGTAGACGGCACGGACATGGTGGTGAAACTGTATGGCTCCCATCTATCAAACCAATGCCCCCATTTGCGCTGGGTTGGGTACTTAAGCTCCACGAGTGTCTATGGCGATCGAGGTGGTGACTTGGTATCAGAGGAGGATGAAGTGCGGCCCGTTACGTCCAAGGGTGTGGCGCGAGTGGAGGCCGAGGCAGCGTGGATGGAGCTGGTTCGGCAGGTACCAAGCCAGCTCTCACATTTACGTATTTTCCGGTTAGCTGGTATCTATGGCCCGGGAAGGAACGCTTTGGAGACGATGAGGCGGGGGTTGCAGGGGGCGCAAGCAGGGCCAGCTATCTCAAGCCTTGATGGCGACCGGTGGGTGAGCCGCATTCATGTCGAGGATATAGTTCGAGTGCTCCAGTGTTCTATGGAAGACGACAGCCGGGATGGTGGCCAAGTGGAGATCTATAACGTGGCTGACGACCAGCCTGCCTCTCGCCTGGAGGTTTTTTCCTTCGCGGCTGCTTTGCTGGGCAATAAAGGAGTTGCCAATCTGATTGCTAACCCACCAGCATTCTCCCCGTCCGTAACCCCTCCCTCCTCCCGTCGTGCCCGGCCTCCAGAGAGCAAGCGGGTGGCTAACAACAAAATAAAGGAGCTTCTACTAGGTGGCAGTGCGGCATCCTCTTCCTCGACGTCGCCTTTACGATACCCCACATATGAGGAGGGATTGAGGCACATATGCGAGGAAATGGACGTGTGGAGATACTAAGCTGCCTATTGTCAACATTAGGCTGGGACACCAAAATAGTGTGTACAATGGAATGAATTGAGGGTCGTCCACCTCCGGGCATAAGAAACGGTGCTAAGCATCATTTCTTTCCCTGAATCAAAATTTTCCCTTTTCTATTTTCTATTTTTTACTTAATACACTATATGCATCGATTCTTTCTCATCTACTTTTGATTTTGTCTGAAGTTCGTCTTCCATGCCTATATGAAAATTACGATGGTGCTGTGTCTCCAAGGTCCTCCCACTCAAATGAAGGAGAAAAGGCCGAGCCATTCTCCATGGCGCAGTACACCCTCAGAGCATGCGCATACGCATCATTCTGTCGCGCCTTTTCATGATCACCGGCAGCCTCGCTCTTCCATGACTTTCGGATCGTGGGCTGGCACTCCTTTGCGTGATTCTGCGTCTGATGGTGCAGGCTGTGGTCAATGAAGCTGTTGATGTCTTTCATGGTGACCTTCCGGGGAACATCGACACCACAGCCCCGGAGCTGCTCGTAGACCATGCCTAGCACGCCCGCCCCGTCCTGGATGAGCGCCGCGTTCGAAATGACAACGCGGCAAAGTCCTTGAGAGTTTTGAATCGCCAGGCGGTTGTACGCTATCCAGAGATATAGTGCGCGGGGCAGCCCAAACTCGTTCCCACGATGAATCAAGGATTTGGCCACTTCCATTGGGTGCCGGTATACGAAGAGCACGGCAGGGGGCGTCCTCCAGAAGGGCAGCCAAAATTTCAAAGTGAAGCATAGCCTCGGGTCTTTGACGGCCCATGGATGATGTACAGGGTTGTTGAAAAAGGTCAAAGCAGCGCGTCCAAGTCCGAAGTCTACCTTGCTCGTTAGAGCGTGTTCCTGCATGAAAAGGGTAAGAAGGGTTTGAGTGCGTTGCAAGGGACATGTATGTGTTGCATGAAAAAAGAGCGGTGGGCGGAAACGCGGTACCGTGACAAATGGGAATATATTTTGTTGTGACCTTAACAGGAAGGGGATGATACGTGTCTTAATTTGAGCTGCTGAAGGGGAAAGAGATAATACGAATCGCAGATTTCGTCTTGACACATGGAATGCTTTCACCTACCAAAGCCAGGAGGTGGTTGAAGTTAAATATGTTCAGAGACCAGTTAACATCTTGTTCCTTCATCAGCTTATCGTTCTGCACGACAACTTGGAGCCGCTCGAAGAAGCCCTTGTCGTTTTCCCCCTCCCTCGCTCCCAGAATATCGTCAGGCTCTCCCAAATGGAAACCCATTTCCTGCAGCAAGCCCGTCACCATGGAAGTTCCGGAGCGGTGCATGCCAAGGACCACGACGCCATCGATGCTGCCTGGTGTGGGCTGCCACATACCGCCAGCCTTGGGCTGGAGATTTAGAGATTGTCGCTGGCCCCGCGCATCTATAGCAGCGTGACCGGCGCTGTCGCGGGTGTAGACGAAAGCGCCATAGAGCACGAAAGCAAGCAACACCACCGCAGGCCAAACCCGTCGCTGTCTGGTTTGGTCAATAGTAGGAAGTATAATGGAGACTGAGCGGGCCTCCGCAAAGATCAGAGAATGGTGGGTCAAAGGGTGCTGAAAACTTACTTTGGTTTGCCACTTGTTACCTTGTTGTATGGGTGAGGCCCGTTATTTTTTATCGGCCACGAGCCGTATGCCATGACTCGAGTAACAACCCTGCGATTGCTTAAGTGTGTGTGTTAGCGAGTGGTCAACAGAGACATATCAAGGCATCATATTGACCCACGTAATGGATTGTGTGCTCGGCGAGCGACGGGATGAAGAACTTCTGAACAACCATCGCTTACACTTCTTCAAGTGCCCTTCTTCCCTCAAACATGAGCTGCCCTCCTTACTTAGTCCACCGTGGAGCTGATTCCATCCATCCTCAGCCTCGGAGAGGTATAATATCTTCCTCCACCACGGAGCTATGCCCAGAGCGGTGACATCCCCCCATTCCACAGCGAATAACTAGACCTCGACTTCTCCGGGTGGTATGAAGGTCGCTTTCTGTTTAGTAATTCTTTGTCTGACTCTTATTTTTTGCCAGCTTGTTCTTATCTCTAGCTTGATTGTTGGTTTGCGTTTTGAGTCCAGCTGCTTCTACCACCAGGTTTTCGCCTGCATTCTTGCTTATGTCAATGCCAATGGCACTCCAATCTAGTCCCCCCAAGCATGGCTGGTTCAACGCGCTTGTAAAACGGTCCTGCAACAGCGACGCGAAAGGCATGGGCACCTTGCTTCGCCGGGCCGTATCCAATATTAACGAAACGTCCTTATGTCCCTGTTCAAGCGCAAACCCTCCAGGTCGATGGTCCCGCCGCGATACCCGATCACCGTAGCTATGTATGAGGGTGTGGGATGTTGGAAGCAGTAACATGGTTATGTTAGGCAAATTATCCCTGTATTCTTCGCCAAAATTCCCAAGCTTACCCTTCGTAAATCAGGCAATCGAAAATGGTGGCGCTGAACATCTTCATCACCTTCACACGATCAAGGCCTTGGTTCTCGGCCAGTGCAAGGGCTTCCCCAATGCTTTCGATGGCACTCGCAATGAGGAAGTTCCCACACAATTTAACGACAGACCCCGCACCTGCATCTTCATTCCCAAACTCAAAAACTTGCGAGCCCGTGGAAAGCAAGATGGGTTGTGCCTCCTCAATAGCGCGTGAGTCCGTGCCGCCCACGACAAAATAGGCCTGTCTCTTTTCAAACCCGTCGGGACGAGCAAAAACAGGGGCACCCACAAAACTGACGCCGCGGGCCGTGTGAGTTAAGGCAAGCGTACGCGATGTAAAGGGTGAGACGGTGGAGCAGCCAATATGAAGTGCACCAGGAAGAAGAGACGGAAGAAACTCCTGTGAAACACTTGCGAGGAGTTGGAAAAGGTAACTTTATGAAAAGTCGGGATGAGACGGGGTGGGAGAAGCTTCGTGGGTTGTCTTACGTGTGCAAAACTTCGTCGTTCGGCAGCATGGTAACGATAGTGCGGGCTTGTGTCCCTAGCTCTCGTGCATCCGTGACTGCCGTCGCTCCCTATCGATTGAAGGGTGGGTGATATCATGTCGATGAAAAGATTCGTCTCTACGGGTGATTAGTGCCAGCGATTTTGTATACACTCTTCTTTTCGTCCTCTTACCCACATGAATATCTATATCCTCTTACCTCCGCCACTAATTTTGCCGTGGCCTCGGCATTGTGCTTGTCGTGCACAAACAACGGATAGCCTGCTCTCATGAGGTTACGCCCCATTGCCATACCCATCTTGCCGCAGCCCACCAAGGCCAATGCTTCTTTCTTGTGTTCTCGTGCTTCGCTTTTGGTGCTGTCTCTTCCTTTTCCCGCTGCGGTCGCTGCCGTAAATGCCGCCTTTGGTGGAAAAGAAGCGGCATGTCGCCCCCATGATGTGGTTACCCGTGTTATCATTTATCTGTATGTGTGATGGGGGGAAAAGGGGAGAACAAATTTAGCCAGCATTGAGACAAAGAAATAACGAGCCTCACCATGGAGAATCGAATCAAGCATTTAGACATTACGCATCGCATTTTTGTATTACTGCTTTGATCTAACCGACAGTAAGTTTTGCAGATCAGGCAACGGCCATCGGCGTGCTAATGGTGCAGCGGGGGCGTGCTCTCATTCCATATGTCATCTGTACACAAATATCACACGGTGCGCAAAAGGCTCTTTTAACGCGAACGCTTTCACTCCATCAGCAAATTGACAAGAATGTAAAAGAACAAGCCCAGGCCAATAATCAAATTCACGGGCCCATATCGCTTTCTTGACAATTCATTTGAATAGTAAGTCCGTGCCGAATCCAGTTGGAAGACCTCCTTCATCAGCGTGCGAGAGCGGAGGTTGAGGAGAGCGGGAAAGACAAGAGTTATGACTATCCCCACAGTCCCAGCATATTCGGAAATACGGCCGAGATCACGCACGAAGACGGCCACCACCAGAGGTGGCACCGCGGCCAAGAGGCGGAATCCCACAGTCTTCACTCTTAGAGGTGGACCTGCGCTTTGACAATCGATATCGTTTTGTTGGGTGTTTCCCATATCGAGCATGTTGTTGCCCAATGTGATGGCGTTCAGGGGAAAGGCACCTACTCATGGGGGTGAAGAAGAGAATGAGAAAAGGTTGCAAGGAGTAAATATCCGGTAAGCTGTTGTTTTCGACCATGCCCTAAGAAGTGTGATGCTTTGGACAAACAACTCATGCTCTCCTTTTCTTTCTCTTCACCCTCTTTATGTTCTACCCACTCCGAGCTACCACGTACTTGCCACGTCCAAAGCCGGAAACAGCAGCACGTATGTCCCAACTGCCTTGCCAAAATCCGTGCGTCCGTACCCATCCCATTCCAAATTTGACGACTGTGCCATCTCCGGCCCGAAATAATGCGCCACAAAGACAGCAATCAGTCCATACGATAAACTACAAATTACAAAGGTGGCTAAGAAGATTTGGCCTAGCAAGGTCTTGTCCCGCACAGGATGACTCAACCCTGCAATAGAGTGATGATAGATAAACGAATAACACGCAATTGGCAAGAAAACGGGTAGTCCCTTCCAATTCCACAGCGGTATCCCAACAGCCCCACCCTCACCAGTAAGGCTGGGGAAAGAATCAGCCTCGCCGCCGACAAGAGCGGCGGCCACGGAGCCCACCATGCACACCACCATGAGCACACGGCAAAAGGCCAACGCGACCTGTACTGATATTTGCTCGGTCAGTTCCAGGCAAGAAAGTGGGATGACAAGAACGGCGAAGAGGCCCAAGTAAAGTACGTAAGAGACTTCGGCGTGCGGGGCCGGAAGGGGAAACATGGTTGCAACGGAATTGGCAAACACGGTGCCGTACGCAAGCAATGCCCCGTAGATATAAACGGAAAGACAGAGCATGTAAAAAACCTTGCCATAGTGTCCCAAGAAGAGCTGGCAAAGCGTTGGCATCTCGTACTTGCGCTTTTTGACCGTCAAAAGCAAGGGGAGATCCTGGGAAGAGTGAATTTGCCGGACAAGCGCAGGTGTCACCTCTCCACCGGCGCGGCCGTCCGTGGAGAAGCAGTGGGGGTTTTCTATCAGCTCTGCCCTGGCACTGCTCTCGAGCACGTAATCCTTCGCGATGTTGCTTAAGGCCGCCATGGAAAAAAGCGCCACGAGGGAGAGGACAGAACCAGCTTGGGCTGTAGCAAAGGGTAAGGTGAGAAATCCCGTGCCCATGATGTAGTTTACGGTGAAGGCAACCGCAACCAAAAAACCAAAGCCTTTCTTTTTGGTTTCCTTGCTGGTGTCTAACGCCACGGGAAGGCCACGTAGACGCAAGGGCGACTGCATTGTGTCGCCTTTGCCATTCTCGTTCATGGCGTCCTGATGCACCGGTTGTCGCTGTGGGGGAGCAGGAATGTAGTCTGAGCGTAAGTCCCTGTGTGTAGAGATCCAAGGGCATCGGTCAGCGTTGAAGAAAGGTTGCAGAAATGAGGTGAGGCACGACTCGCCCGCAAACTAAACTCATTGAATGAGTAGGTTGTACGCGCGCGCCTCCTTAAAGCGCGTTCCCATACATGACCGTGCGGAGGAAAATTTTGAAGCCCTGTTGTCCACCGAGTGCTTCGCCGCGCGCAATACGGCTATAGGGGCACTCGCTTTGCGGAAAGGCATAGTGCTGTCACAAGAGCTACGGCAGCCTTTGAAAGATACATCGATTCGTGTGTGGTGGTGTTGGAGGGGCGGGCATTGGCAGGCACTCTCACGACTCGAAGGTCAAGTAAGGCATACATAGTGCTGGGGGATTCGGTGAGATCCTGCGCCCGAGCAAAACCCGGCAATTAAAATGGCATCACCCGTGGTACGAGAGCCTAGTGTATGTGGGGGTTTCGGTGGTTATCGTGCACTGAGTCTTACGCTGCGACGGGCCCCGACGGGGCATCGCGTCCGAAGCGAACTCGGCGAGCAACTCATCGGATTCTATTTGTAAGACCGATTGATGCATACTCAATTTCGAGTTCATGCCCTAGCCCCTCTACGCTTACACACCGCATTCCCTTTCCCCTCTTTCGAATGGACAGGGCGCTTGGCGCTTACACTTCACATCTGAAGAGGCAGAACAGAGAACTCTCGACTGAGTCAACATACACCTTCGCCCATCCGCCTCAAGATTTTGTTCCTGCTTGCTATTGGCAGACACATTTACACGCGCGCTAGAGCTTTACATCTCGCAAACAGAATGACTATGCGGAAGGTCGTATCTGTATGGCTAGCAATCATGCTGCTGCTTTCCATCAGCAGTGCTTTCCAGCGACCTACAGGTTCAAGCCCAAGCAGAAACAGCATTCGTAGCCCGTCCGCCGCGCCCGCCGGCACAAGATCACGGGGATGGCTTAAGGCCGCATTGAGCTTGGAGGGGGACGTTAACAACGCGTTCGGAGGAGGCGGTGAGCAGGACACGACGTCTATGCGGCTGCAAAGGGCACGCCTCCGCCTGGCCGAAGCGCAGGGCATCATCCCCGCTGGCTCAAGCGATCGCTATCAAACGCCCGGAGGCTTGCAGCGCACCACCAAGGTCCGCGATTTGACTTTCAAGGTGGCTGAACCCGAGGTGCAGTACGATCCGGAGGAAGCCGAGGCCCGGCTGTGGCGGCAGCCCGTCACGTGGCTGAAGCGGAATGTGGACCTGTTCGTGCCCATGACAGCGTTTTTGGGTCGCGTCATTGTCGACATAATCACGGATGAGGAGGAGAGACACCGCCGGAAGCGCGCACAGGAATTGCTTGAGATAATCAGTGGTCTGGGTCCTGCTGTCATCAAGGCAGGGCAAGCCTTATCATCCCGGCCGGATCTGTTGCCTTCCGAGTATTTGGAGGAGCTGCAAAAATTGCAGGACCGCCTTCCTCCTTATCCGAACGAGCAGGCCTTTCAAGTGGTTGAGTCGGAGTTGGGTGTTGCTTTCGACCAGGTTTTCGAGCTGTTGGAGGAGAATCCGATTGCTGCTGCCTCCATCGGGCAGGTGTACAAGGCCAAGCTTCGTTCCACAGGAGAGACGGTTGCTGTCAAGGTGCAACGTCCTCGTTGCGAGGAAATTATTTCTGTGGACCTGTATGTGTTGCGATGGTACGCAGGATTGATCAACAGGATTTTAAGTGTGTTAAAAAGAGATATTGATGTGATTGCCGTGATCGATGATTTTGGAGAGCTCATATATCGAGAGATAGATTACACGGCCGAGGCTGCGAATGCCCAGCGTTTCGTGGAGCTCTATGGCGGGCTGGAAGACATCTGTGCCCCTCGGGTTTATACGGAGCTGTCAACACGGAAGGTGTTAACGTTAGAGTGGGTGGATGGGGTGAGATTGGTGGATCAGAGGCAGTTGCAAAGTTATCGTGCGGATCCCACCAAATTGATTGATCGGCTTGTGCAATGCTCCCTCCGGCAGATGCTTGAGAATGGATTTTTCCACGCTGATCCGCATGCGGTAAGTTTACTCAGGCAATCTCACTGGCGAATTGTATATTTGTATAGGGTAGATGATGGCGTATATGACTTGGTCTTGCTTCTCACCTTACGCGTATTCCCATGTCGTGCCGTAAAGCCGATTACTCACTCATGCTCTTTTCCCTTCTTATTCAACCCTTCTACGAAATTCCAGGGCAACTTGCTGTGTACCCCTGAAGGCAAGTTGTGCTACCTAGACTTTGGGATGATGAGCTATGTGGAGTCTAACCAGCGCTACGGTATCATCGAAGCCGTCATCCACCTCGTCAATCGGGACTTCAACTCCCTCGCCTCTCTATATCAGCGTATGGGCTTCATTCCCGGCGACGTGGACACTCAACCCATAATTACTGCTCTGGAGGATGCGTTACCCGAGGTCTTGAACGCGTCTGTAGGTGAACTGAACATCAAAAATGTCATCAACAAGCTTGGGGATGTCATGTACAAATTTCCCTTCGCCCTCCCTCCCTACTACATTGCCATCATTCGTTGCCTGGGTGTGTTGGAAGGTCTTGCTCTACAAGTGAATCCCAACTCCAGGATTATCAATGATGCCTATCCGTACATTGCTTCTCGCTTGCTTACGGACTCTTCCCCCGAGCTTCAGGCGGCTCTGCACAAGCTTATTTTCAAGGCGGGTCGGCCGAGGTGGGAGCGACTAGAGCAGCTGTTGGAGGTGGCGGGAAGTACGTCTGATTATGATGTGACATTGGCGATGGACCAATTACTGGATTATATTCTTTCGGAACAAGGCACTGAGTTCCGTCGCATTTTTGCTGCTGAGCTCGTGGATGCCGTTGATCAATTAGGCGCCGACACTACCTCTTATCTGCTTAAAAATTGGCGAACGCTTTCATTGGGTCAGGCTCCGCCAAGGCTTGTGCCTGCTTTGGCGGGTTTTGGAGTTGGTGGTGGGATGCAAGGAGATGCGGGGCTTACAGGGGATTTGTTCGCAAGTGCTGGTGTTGCTGGTATGTCGATTTTCTTTCGTGTCTTCTGGTTTCAAAGGGTGGGAAGGAGATAATCTAGTTGCTCGCACACCTGACGATGGCGGTATCGCGAATATGTGCTTATTCAAATGCTCATACGTCTTCCATTTTCCCCACTCCTACGCAACCACACAGAGGAGGACATGACCCCAACCATGCTAGCAGCCCGTCGGCTCGCCCGCACGCTGGCACAGAGTCGGGGGTTCGACGCGGAGCGGTTGCTGTCGTTGGTACGGCGGCTTCTTCAAGAGCCCAAGGCACAGGATTTAGGGCTGGGCATCGCGGCGGATATATCGGAACGATTCGTCTCGAGATTAATTCGGAGCATTTTCCAACTGCCCGAGTCGGTGTAGGGAGGTAGAGAGAAGGAGTGAGAATGTATTCTCATGGCTAGCACGAAATAGGGAGGGCGGAGGTTAATGTCGAAATTTGCGTGTGTGTGTATGTATGGGCAATGTGGGAGTTGAGAGCGTGAAGGAGACGGTGTACATAGAGAAAGAAGGGGAGGGTTCTATCTATTTTTACGTCTTTATCCCGTGGCTTAGACATGGCTGTGGAAGAGAAAACGGAGAGAGATAAATATGGGAGCCATAGTCTTAAGAACAAATTGCGAAATTCTAAACACCAGCAAGAGTACTATCCTTAGTTGTATACCTGGATGTGTCGTCTACTGAAAACCAATTAAGAAAAAAGGCAAGAACTAAAAAAAAAGAAAAAATGAAACTTAGCGACCACCCTTTCGTGGGTGTGTGTTAATGCGCATGAGGTCCCTGTGCCCACTTGTGGGTTGCTTATTTCTATTTAATCATCCATGCTGTATCTTAGGTCACCGCAAATTAACGCAATCAAGAGGCAAAAACTCTTGTCATGTACAAATTCGTGTAAGATCACCCAAAAACCCTCGAAACCAACGCCATCCACACACATAACACACTACAGGAATTCTCCCCTTGTCCCTTGTTTGCAAAATGAAGCTCCGGGCGCTGACCATCGGCATCAAGATCGAGAGCCTCGAGGAGCTTGAAGGGGCCTTATTGCGTGCTGCTGTCTTGGGGGACGAGCTACGCAAAGGAATCGAGGCAGAGCTCGAGGGCGGGATGGAGGTACAAACCGTCCGCATAGCCACCAACCCCTTTGAGGAATGGATAGGATGCCTAGATGAGAACGAGGAAGGGGGCAATGATTATACAATGGCGGACAGTGGCAGCGGCACCACTAGTTTAGCAACGAAAGCTACTATAATTGCCCAAATCATCAACGCTACGGGAATCGAGTTTTGCAGCTTAGGACCAGCCCTTACTGTGAATGGCATCCGAGCTATTCCCACGTTGCTAAAGGCATCAAGTCGTATAAGTGCTTCCGCGGCATTACGTTGTTGGGAGGAGAGAGATGGACCGGAGTTGGAGGCACTCGATGAGGCGAAGCGAGACGCCGTCGTGGAAGTCATGGTCGCGCTGGCACAAGTAGGAGAAGGGCTGGGCAATTTCCGCTTTGCTGCGGGGGTGGACATCGAGCCAAACACGCCCTTTTTCCCCGTAGCATTTCATGACGCCAGCAAACCCACTACGGTCAGCATCGGGACCGAGAACAGCGACCTTGTCGTGGAAGCGTTCGAGAATGCGGGGGAGGAGGGCATAGTCGGGGCAGCTCAGCGTCTACAAACTGCTATGAATACGCGCTTACTGTCCTTGGAGGCGTTGGTGCGGCGATTGCTGCTAGCAAGACCGGCTGATGCACCTGTGGTGGTTTATGGGGGAATCGACACGAGTATAAACCCGTCGATAGGAGGTCCAAACCACAGCCTGGTGAGGGCTTATGAGATGGTAGTGGGCGAAGGACGTTTTGGAAAGAGCGGGACGTTGGCCGTGTCGGAAGCGTTGACCAGGGTGGTGTATAACGGGCTGCCAGGCTTGAAAAAAGTAGGTTTTTGTGGTCTCATGCTTCCTGCGATGGAGGATCACTTGCTAGCTGCGCGGGCTAGTCAACATGTCCCCGCCTATGGTATCTCGGATCTCCTGGCGTTTTCTGCTGTGTGTGGGGTTGGTATCGATACGGTACCCGTCAGCTTGCCAGAGATTCAGGCAGCTCCTACGAGAGTCAAGGCTTTGCTCTTGGACATGGCTGCTCTGTCTCGGAAAAAGGGGCGGCCGCTTGCTTGTCGGCTCTTCCCCGTGGTCGGGGGGAAGGTGGGAGATATGACAACATTTGATTCACCTTATCTTGTTAATTGCGCTATTTTTGCCCTTCCTTAGTGACGAAAAAGAGTATAGACAAATCACTATTATGCTTTCTCTTTGGCAGTCATTGCCGCGTCAGTTTCCTTCAAAAAGGACTCAAGTTCCAACGTGGCAGCGGGCAAGACACAAGCACCACCACCCCCACCCCCACGTTCTTTCCCTCTCTTTCTCTTCGTCTTTTTGTCCCGTCCTTTCTTTTCCGCGCCTCCAATCTCCTTGCATTTCTCCACAACTAGCCATGCCTGGCTCTTGAGCGTTCCCATCTCCTTCATCAGCACCCTGCAGCTCTCTAACGCCTCGCCCACCAAGGTCTCGGGGTAATGGACACAACATGCGGCCAACAGGCGCCACCACTGCTCCGCCTGAGGCAACAGCCGACCCGTCAGCACTCCATAAAGTTCCCCGACTTGATCAAACACAGGCCCCAAATCAGCAGTCTCCCGGTAGTGGTCCCTCTCCCTGCCGCCTGCGAGCCACGGCAAGTCTACCTCGATCTCGTAAAAAGGCAACGTGCCCAGACCATATAACCCTTCCTCCTCTTTGCGTTCGTCGTCACTCTCATCCCTGCTGTCGTTGTCTGAAATGAAGTCCCCCTCTATTCTGGATCCAGCCGCCGCTAATCCCTCGCCATCACCTTCTGCATCGTCCCCCGACTCCCATTCCACGCTTTCATCATCGAACTGAGCCTTCTCTCCGTCCTCCTCCAAATTCTCCTTCTCTGCATAATTTTCACCGACCGCCTGCTTTTCATATCCCCCCTTCGCACGTCCAAGCGTCGCAGGTGAAAAGGACGACGCTGCCGACGGCGCCTCCCCCAGTGCCTCAAGTCCCTTGCGCATGTCCGGTACGATTAAATCAAAGCAAGCTTCCATCTGTCCCAGCACATCCCGCAGCTCCTGCACACCTTGCCGCATAACTTCGTGATGGGCTCCGTACCGTGCCGCCAAAGACCGGGCCCTCTCGGCTGCTTCCGCTTTAAGGCGACGGGCCCTCTGCTCCTGCACGGCCTGAACAAGTGGGTAGTTATTCTTACATATGTGGGTGGGTGTGATTGATTGCATCTATGTATTTTAATATATATGTACAATGCACCTGTCGGTTGGGAAAGGAGGCGCCCACAACGTCTTTCAAATGTCTGTACGCGACGCGAAGCTCAATATTCTGCTCCCCAAAAGTCTCATTCCATTCTTCCAAGAAACCCAATGACGTGGCTTTAAGGTCCTCGGTTTCCTCCAACGATCCAGATAGCTTATACCTGCTGCTACCGACGGTCAAATCCAGCACATTCTTATGAGGGGGACAGGAAGGGAGGGAATGAGAGGGGGGATGCGACCTGGCTTTGAAAATGGGGTAAATCAAAAACACAGCCCCTTTTTGTCAGACCCGTTACCTCGGCACTTACTCGAATATTCCTTGCAAGCTCCGTTCGTAATGTGGCTGATCTCTTGACGAGTCGGCCGAGCAGCAGCAGTGCCCGCTTTCGCACCTGGAGATGGTCATGTAAACGTATGTTTCGAGTTGAGTTCCTGCTTGTAGGAAAGAAAATGCCAGGCACCCTTGTCATGCATGCCGTAGGTATGCATGCTTTCCTTACTTCTGAGTGACGATCCCGCAATTGCGCGACCACGAAGCCAAATGCCTGTCTCGCAAGCATCTCGTCGCCGCCGCGCAGCATCTTCTTCAGCTCGGTCCAGTACGCTTTATCATTGTCCTCGTCCTCGTCCATCTCAGCAGACTCCCTCTTTCCATCAGCACCTACACTTTTGGAACGCCGTCGAATGCTGGTGGCTTTCTTGATGAGCGCCAACAAGGCTTGATCCTCGCTCCTCTTGGGCGCAGCTCCACCTCCCTCCAATTTGCGCCTCCTTTTGGGGTTATTGGATCTGGCTTGGTCAGATATTGCGGGAAAGAGAGACGACATGCGCTTGCGCTGTGTAGTGGAGGATGCGCTTGCACTGTGCAGTTGAGGAGGATATAATACTTCAGAGAGGTTCAGGTGCGCTAGTGCTCTAAAGGGTGGGCTCATACAACGTGAAGGAGGCGGTAGGCTATCGCCAATAACGCGAGACGTCAACGACGTGATGGTAAGAAAACCTTCGTTTCTGGCACTGCCTGGCTGTCACGTCGGCTGCCTTCTCGACAAAGTCGGTGAAGAAACTGTTTTTGTCACAAGAAGCACTTTTAACGAGATTTTTGGGCGGGGCAGGAGAAGCACGCGTGACATCCCCACCCCTCCCAGTCGCCCAACATATACACAGCACATTACTCAGTCATGCGTCGTGGGCGGCTCCTGCTGCTAGCCTGCATTACGACCGCCCTGGTCTCGTTGTCAGTGACGAATGCTTTTGTCCTGCAACCACTTGGCTCGAGCACCAATTATCGGTCCAGTTTCTGCTTCCCCACCAAGCCTCATCGGTCTAACGGTGCGTCATCGTCGTTGCTACCTCAGCACCTGACGGTGGGCGGTGAGGACCCAAGTGGTCTCGATTTACAAAGCGTGTGGAATACTGCCACTGGTGTCGGCGCACTCGTGGTGGGTGCATTGGTACTAGCGGATATTGTTGACACCTGGCCCCGAGGTTCGGTTAACACGAAGCTAGTGGAGGCCGCACAATCCACTTTAGGTCCTCAAGCAGGGCGAGGACTCTTTGCTCTCGAAAACATTCCCAAGGACACAACCATTGGTAAATTTCCTGGTGTCATCTCGCGACGCAAAAACTGGGTTTCAACAAAGGATAGTGAAGAGGCAGCTGTCCGGGCAAGCAGATACACATGGACGCTTGCCAACACGGATATTCTCGACCCCACGCTGAGTAATGGACAGTTGCCCGAGGAGCTACTCTTCTATGGAGGCCTGCTGCGTAAGTCTACGCTTCTCGCCTTGGTTAACGAGCCCCGCGCGGGGTATGACTTGAATGTTGTCGCTGTTGTGAGCGATCGAGATGTGGCGTACGTTGCAGAACGAAACATTTATAAAGGTGCGTCAAGGTACCTTCTCTATCTGGTATCATAGTATCGTGTTATAAAGGCAGGTAATCTTTCGCGCTTTCATAAGCAGTGTGAGTAATTCTCATACCCTTCCTCCTCTCCCATCCTTATCCCTCCAGGTGAAGAGCTAATGACTGACTACGGCCCCATGTACAACAGACGGCACTACCGCCAGTGAAGCTCGCCATAAAATGATTAATAAAATATGTCGATTTGGAAACGGTACATTATGTCTAAATGGTTAAACGATTTCCTCTACTTTCGATTTCCCTCATCATCCACTTCACATTACCAATGTTATGTACATACGCTGTCATGATCTGAAGCTGTCGTTTTAACTTCAATTCACGGTGCACCCCGGCCGCTACCGTAATTGTTGCCATCATTGTCTATTAGGCACTGTGCTTCCTCGATATTGCGCGTTCTCGGTCGGTCTGGTGCGTGCCTGTCATGGCCGCTGCCCACATGCTGCGGATCCCTCCCCTTGCCCCTTGTCCTCCTATTCATGCTCGCAGTGGGCATCGGAACCATTAGGCGCTGGCGATCAGAATACATCTGCCATATCCGTAGGCCCACCCCGGAGCACGCCAGCCCCACAAGGGCATATAGAGCGAGCAGCAGTATTATCCCATTATTGCGGGGCAGATCGCCCTTCAAACGTTGTTGCCATACCGCCAAAATCACCATGACCCCGCCACCCATAAGGCTTGCCAAGAGGGTGGCTGCCAGGCGCGGCAACCTGACTTGTGCTCGCATTCGCTCCGCTTCTTCTCGGTCCTCTTTCCCGCCGCTTGGACGCTGCTTGGAAGAGGTTGTCCTGCCATTGCTGTTCACGCTAGAGATCTGTGCATTCAATGGTGCCGTTAACGAGGCAAGTGTCGAACATTCGCTTCCACTTTTGATAGCCGAGATCCTTCGGGCCGCACCGTCGCCACGTTGAGCGCCCTCTCCTCTCGCACCACCAGCCTCTAAAATGCGCTGAGGTTTTCCAACATCTAACCAATAAAGCACGTGGTCATCACCCTCCGTCCGCAATGGTTGCTGGACGTACCCTACGCGCGGATGGTGGTGACAATCTTTTGCTGTCCGTGGTCCGTCGTTCGCGCAGATGTTCAAGCCAAAGGGCGGGACTAGCGGACCGTCCAGACATCTAACCTCCCCTCTTTTTGACAAAACCAACGGGCGCCGAATCACGGTTGAGAAAGTTGCAAATTCCTTGGACGTCAAGAACTGAGCCACGTGCTGTTCGAAAATGCCGGCCTGCGTTTCGCAGCAAACGCATCGATGGACGGGCAAGTCAGGGGAGAGGGAAACGGGCTTCGGAGGAGGGACTGATGACGATGCAGGCTCGACAAGCCACTTCAAAGACCCGAGGCGTTTGGTTGCCAAGTACTCGGCGGGGTCCAGAGTCAGATCATCCATCCTGTGTTGGTGGTGGGCAAGGTAATCAGGGTCAAGTGATCAGGGTCAGATTGAAATTGATAAAGATCAGAGATTGCACTATCTTGAGCTTGGCTGGCCCATGCGGCACTCGTCCTCGTATTCCGATTTCCACCATTTCCTCGCAGAGGGGCCTTTCTCCTTCTAGTGAGGATTTATAATAATTATAATCATATTATTATTCCTTCTTTGTCAGCATATGTATGCGTGGCTTTATTTGGCAATGACGAAGTGGTACCTTCCATTCCTTTGTCAAAATTGCCCCTCTCTCACTGCAAGTCTGTATATGCACGCATAGTTTTCTCCCCCCGAGTGTCGCTCTCCATTTCTTTACAACCCCCTTTGTAACACACATAATGTCTCTTATTTGCTGCCGGTGTGGCGGGTCGTGAGGAAGGTTCTTCAGAGACTGTCTGAGCGTCCCAGACCGACTAAGGCTCAGTCTACCAGCTGGTGGTGCTACTGTATCGGGAAGGACTGCATCCATCCCAATCTCATTGACTGTATCCTTGTCTGAGGCAGTTGCGATTGCTGACATGGGCCCCTCTAGCCTCATCTTGGAAAAAGCGACGGCAAAGAGACCTGACACGTTTAATGGTAGACCCATGATGTCGCTCGGCAAGCCCAACCTTTCCTCAAGAAAAACATGGGCGAGAAAGCCGGTGAAAGAGGGGGACAGGCAATTGAAGAGAGAGGGGAAAGATGCTGAGGTGTGCGCGACCGCCCTGTGGGTTCAGCTGAGAAGCGTTAGGGGTTGATGTAAGGCAGCCGAAAGCACTGCACTAAGAAAGAGGATGAGAGAGTAAAACTGGAAGATGTGTATCGCATTTACTGTGTGAGTGGCGAATTTCAATTCGTCGTTTACATCCTGCACCATCATATCCCTTAATTTCGAATCCTTCATCCATTCGTTCAAGAAAGAACGTACCAGGACTGACAGGCATGCGCAAAGAAGAAAATGGCGAAGCCGCAATTGAGGACAGCGAACCACGCACTCCGGGGCACAATGTTTGGATCAATATAGATACTTCCACTCACAACACCCGCGAATGCGATAACGATTGCGCCCGTCAAAGAAGCATAATGACCGAAAGGGTTTGGATGTGTTTGCAGCTTGATTTTTAATGCGACCAAAAGCGCGGCATAACACATGGTCTGTATCACAATCACGCAAATCCCCGCGGGTATTTCGTCAGGACGCCCATTGGTCAAGGCTATTTTGTCCGGCCAGAGAATGACCAAGGCACCTGCCACGGCCAGGGAAATTCCCCCCACCTTGACGCGGGTGAGTCGTTCTAGTTTAAGGGCCGAGGCGAAGATGGCGGCATTGACTGGGGCAGCCTTGAGAGGAAGTGAAGCAAGGGTAAACACGAAGAAACATAAACGTTAGAATGACAGACTCGAAACGTTCGACACGATCAAAGGGATCGAAGATGCGAGGGAGGGAGGGAGGAAGGGAGGGAGATAGGGACCAACTGGAGTCATGATGGCAACAGCGTTGGGCCCTGCGAGTTTGTCGGCCTCAAACACGAGAGTCTGGGGCAAGGCAACCCCTAGCAATCCTAGTAATAGCATGTAGCGGGCATTCCGTCGGTCAATCTTGGGTAAGGAGCCTTCCTTCCACGCGACAAAGAAGAGGAAGGGCAAGGCCAACGAGACCCGCATCATGGCAAAAGCAATGGGAGGAATGTACAGTAATACAGGCTTCACCTGCACATGCATCAAGGCAAACAAGCTCTAGTTGTAGGCTAGAGACCAGGACAGGCCCTCTGGACTCATCACAACAAGTGCACGCCCGCCTCTAGCTCTGTTTCAACCTTCAAGCGCTCATGGAACTTCTCATATCGAGGTCTGGAAGAGTTTTGTCGCACCTGTACCGTGCTCTACACCTGGCTTAAAAGTGTGCTTGTTTTTTTCTTGCTTGTCCTCATCCTTAAACAGCAGGGCTAACAAACTACAGGGTCATGACAATGGGGATGAAGCACTGCCGCTTCGGCTGATTCTCATGTTCGATATCGATAGGGAAGAAATGTTGGTCGTGGAAAGGAAAAAAAAATAAGTGGGCCTCTCCGATGACCGATGATGAGATATGCGTGACTCTGGCGAGGCCGGAGAGGAAGCGTCGTTTCCCTCCTCCTCGCATCTACCATTCAGTTGTTCCTACCTTACCCCCATCCGTCGCATTTTGCCTCACATGTAGACTCAGGACAGACGTGTGGTGACCAGCCAGGTCGAAGCGGCCGGGAGTGATCCGCAAGCCAAGAGGACGCCGCACCGACCATAGAGCAGCCTGGCAACGAACCTTTGCAATTCGCTCCATGATCGTGGCTCCGACCATGGTGGCAGCTACGTCATGGGAGGGCACGCCGCCATCCACCAATACTGCCCCAGCAGCGACATCCGCAGCGGAGGCATCGGCTGAGGTAGTAGAAGAGGACGGCTCGCCGTCAGTTTGTGTCGACCAACAAAGAGCCCCCCACCCTTCCATATCCCTTCGAGATATACCGCTTCATGACGCCTGCAGGAGTCTCACCCAGAGCAGCAGTAGTAGTACCGGCGCTAGCACGGCAATATTGCCACATGAAGAGGCGACGCGAAGAAGACGGAGGAGGTCGGGATCAGGCGAGAGGAGCAAAGATGGCACGTCCTTCGACGAGTCGACACAAAATGCACCCATGTCCTGGGAGAGACAAGGTTCTTCGATCCACCCGGTGCATATGGGGGGGTCAGCTGGCAACGGGGATAGCAGCGACACGCTGGGGGTTGACTCGGACGATGAAAAGCTGGATGAAGAAGGGGAGATGGTGGTGGCTGTGGCGGCTGCAGCAGCAGCAGCCGCTGCAGCGGGCGGCACGACGAAGCCTGGCGTGGAAGGCTTAAGCATCAAGCTGGGGGGGGGGCTAGAAGGACTTGGATCGAGCCCCTCACCGATGGTGTATGGATACTGCAATAGCAAGTCGCCTGTTTCCCGAGTGACATCGCCGGTAGCGGCCTTGTCCACTTTCACTGAGATGGAGACCCCCTGTCCGCTGCGGGGCGCTGTGGCAGGTCGAAGTCCCGTCGGGAACCGCTTAGTGATGCCGAGCATCCTGCCACACCCCGAAGCACTCCCTTTCATTCGTGAACGAAGCCAGCAGTTGTACGTGCCTTTGCCGGTGGCTATCAGTAGGACATTTGGGGAAGAGAATAATTCAATGATTGATCGGCGGGCTTGGTTAGAGGTTGAGGATCGCAAGCACAGGTATGCCAAGAATTTGCGATTGTACTATAAGGAGTGGGACCGTCGAGGGCAGCCAGGGAAGTCGTTCTGGAGCTGGCTGGACGAGGGCGACATTGAGGTGAGTTGGTTGAGTGGGAAGAAAAGGGAAATGGTAGGAACTCCTTGTCTTACCATGTATTTTAAATTTCCTACTCTTATTCTTAACTCGTTATAGCTTGAGGACTGCTCCAGGGCGCAGCTGGAAGCCGAGACGGTTTATTACTGCTCGTCGGATAAGGACCGGAAACAATACGAGGTCCGCTTCATGGAGAAAGGCTTGCTGCACCGGTTCAACGCCGAGACAGGCGAGTGGGGCCTTGTCGACACGGGCCCGGACGGATGGATTTTTGTATTGCGGGACGGCATCATCTACGCACATGAAAAGAAGACTGACCATCCACCAAGGTAATGAAAAAAAGAACGCTTATGAAGGCAAAGAAGGTATTTTCACCATAACCTCTCAACCCACAGGTTTCACCATTCAAGTTTTTTTGCCGGCGAATGCGTGCAGGCTGCGGGGCTTTTTGTAGCGGGGGAAGGCGTGCTCGAGAGGCTCTATCCGCACTCGGGCCACTACCGGCCCACTGACAGCCATCTCCTCTCCCTCCTTCTCTTCCTTGAGTCTCAAGGCGTGGACATGGAGCGCATGCAGGTCGACTTCCAGCTCGTCATGAAGGTGGCTCGTTCCCATGATGCTCACAAGGGCGGGCGGCGACGCAAGATCGATAGCCCTTACATGTGGACGGGACTGCATGCCAAGTACTTTTTACTGGTCAAGAGATATACCTGGGAGAATAAACTCTTCGACGAAATGCTCAAGCACCGCCTCTGTCTATGCTCACCGGGCTCTTAGATAAGATCAAATTCGTATTTTTGCGATGTATTTATCAAATCCGCACAAATCTTTCAGTCAAGTCTGTCGCTGAGTAGACAGAGTCCTCTCTACCCCATTGGCGGGGAGTTACTCTCATTTTTGCTGCGGAAACGACAAAGAAAAAATGAACGCTTTTCGTAAAAATTTCTGCCTAATTGTATCTCATGTCCGTGTTGCATTTGTGTGCGCTTGTTGTCGTCGAGCGGGGCGGTTAAAGACAGACGCATCGTCAAAAAAGGGGGTTGGTGCAGTGGGGGTGGGGAGGTTGATGCTCTTCTCTGCAAGGTACATTGTCGGCTGCTGCAGCACGCGCAGGTAAAAAACCTCTGAGCCCTCCCCCTCTTGTGCGCTCAGAAATAAGATAAGACAAGGCATGCGTAGCAAAGGGCAGGGAGTGTGTGTGTATAATATGTGATCGGCTGCATTGCTTGTCAAAACCATGCCGTGTCAGGGCGCTCACACATTTCCCTTTCACAACCACGCGTCACCCATACAGGTGCCATGAAGAGGAAGCACGATGAGATTCTGAGCACCGCCGCGCTCAAGGTGTTGGTGCTTGGGGATGGTAACCTGTCGTACAGTCTCGGCTTGGCCGAACGCCTGACGGGTGCGCAGGTGCTGGCGACCTCGTACGACGACTCGCAGGAAGTATTCACGAAATATACTGAGAGCCACGCCACGGTGGCGCGTTTGGAAGCGCTGGGTCCGCGTGTACGTGTGCTACATGGTGTGGACGCCTTGGATGTTCAGGAGAGCTTGAGACAGGCACAGGCACAGGCCCAGGGGGTCAAAAAAGAGAAGAAGGGTGAATTTCAGGAGCAGTTGAAAGGAAGAGATGCAAATGACATAGCGGCCAGGGACTCGGAGAGCACCAAGGCATTGATGGTCTTCGATCACGTGGTATTCAACCATCCGCACACCGGCTGGGAGGACATGCATCGACACACCGCTTTGTTGGCCCACTTCTTGGAAAGCTGCAAAGCCGTCTTGGCGCCGCCGTCTCTCACGGAAGGTCAGGAGGGGGGGCAAGCCCACGTGACGCTGGCTGGAGACCAGTGCAAGCGCTGGAAACTTTTCGAGACGGCGGAACGCTTGGGCTATGAGTTGCGGCACATCTGCGACTTCTATCGTCAATTTGGTCCCAACCCAGTGCCCGCGCAAATCAAGCGACATCAAAGCGGGAAGTCTTTTCGCCTGCGTGGGCTGCCGAGTTTCACTTATACTTTTACTTTGAAGAGTAAGAAATCGTCTCATCCCGAGGTCTCCTATTCCCCCCACTTCCTCCCCTCTTCCTCCATCTCCATCCTTTGGAAACATTCTTACGATGCCGTGGAGCACGAAGCTGCCATGACGATCAAGCCAGCGGCGGGAGACGGGACCACGACAGGCCCTCTCAGCAAGGACGCGCCCATCACCGGCGTCATCAAGTCTGTCAAGTGCCATGCGTGCGAGAAACGCTTTCGAGGTCCTAAGGACTTGCGCAAGCATATGATTGATGCCCATGAGACTGGTGATGATTCAGAGGTAAGTCAGCAAGAACAGGCAAGGAGGGTTTTGCGGGGCTTCTCTCATACTTTGAGAGGGCCTTGTTCCCTAGCCGATATTTCTTTGTTTAGCGTATTTCTTTTACGTAAATCTATATCAATTACTGATGTCCACATCCACAAATCCACCAAACTATGCAACCAAATCCAGGCGGAAGATCTGGCATGCGAGCCCTGTTCTCGCAGCTTTAAGGATAAGACGGCCCTAGAGCAACATCAACGTGCCAAGCACTCTGGCAAATTTCAAAATCTCAAGCCTGATTGGTGCACGGTGGAAGCAGCAGCCATCACCAGTAACGAAAAGGGGGACACAAAGCCGGTGGCAGTCCAACCGTCCCTGCATTTTAAGGGGGTGGACAGGACTACGTACGATGCGAGGGCTATTGATAAAAAACAGCTGCAGCAACAGCAGCAGGAGCAGCGGAAATTTGTGCTCTGTCCGGTGTGCGATTATTATGTGACTGCCCCAGGCAGCACTGCCGAGCACTTGGCTGATCTCCGGCCGCCCGAGCGTCCCACATACGTCTGCCACGGGTGCGACCGCACTTTCCGGGAGGAGCGGGCTCTGAAGCAGCACGCCAATGCATGCTGGCCGTTTGAGGAGAAGATGAGAGGAGACACGGACAGTGAGGAAAAGGAAACAGTATAAGGAAGAGGATAAACGAACTTAAATAAAAGAACCAAGAAAACATAGATCGCACAGCAAGTGCGTATGGGCCGGGGGAGGTCACAATTGTTGAAGAGGCGTCAACGTTACCCATCCCATTGCTTTGCCACCCCACCATTAGTTCACACAGCTAATCCAAGCCTCCCTATCCCATCCTGCCACAGCTTCACCCTCAGGGACGTCATGTTGCTGGCGTCGTCTCGGCGGCCGGCATCGTCCTTGGTGGATCCTTTGCCATTAACGGGGAAACTGCCTACCGGGGCAATCAGGCTTTTCACGTCCCGGCCTGCTTCCTGGCGTACAACTCCCATGGGTACGTATGCATATTTATAGCGACAGTTTGATAGGCGATCCTGGATATAGACCGTTGGGCTATTGTGAACAAGAGAGGTCCAGTTTTGTCTGCATTTGACTCAGATGCATCACCTTACCCGCGCACACCCTCACTCCGCTCACAAACAGTGGTGGGCGGGTCCTTGCTGGTGGTGGGATCATTCGTCTGGGTACCCCTAGTTATCTGGCTGGGTTGGAGGTAAGTACCTGCAGCAGTCGGTTTAGTAATTTGGTGAGCGTGGCTGATTCGATTGCTTTCTCGTCCCCCCCCTCCCCTACGCACTCACACATTCACACACACATATCAACAGGAAATGTGAGACACGGAAGCGACGCATCATCTATGTCCTTGTTTTGTGTGTTATTCTGACTCTACCTACACGACGGTGGGACGCGGTGGTCTTGAACGGCCTCTGGAGCCGTTTTGTGGAATATTTTTCAGTCGAGGTGGTGGGGGACGACCCCTTGCCCAAGGACCGCTCTGCGGTCTACGCCGTCATTCCTCACGGCACCTTCCCCTTTGGTCTCGGCGTGGTGAGTGGTTTTAAACGACACAGAGTCTAGGAGCAATGCTTTTCGCTCTTTACGCTCGCCTGATTTTTGTCTGTCTGTCCCACCCTTGTCTCCCTAAGGTCTCCCTCGGTCCCTTGAACAAGATCTTCAATAAGGTTCGGCCCGTGGTGGCCTCGGCCGTCTTGCGCTTTCCGGTAAGCAAGAGCTTGAAGTGCGGCAATAACCTGTGTTACAACGACAATCTCTTCCTCCTGTTTCTGCATCATATAAGCACTCCTCAATCGCCCCCAACACACACCTCGTCCTCCTTCATTTCTTCCCTCCATACCATTTCTGCCCCCCCCACCAAAACAGGGCTTCGGCCAACTTATAGGCTTCGCCGGCGGGGTAGATGCAGGGCCTAATGAAGTAAGCAAGGCCATCAAGGAGGGCTGTTCAGTGAGTATCTGTCCGGGGGGCATCGCAGAGATGTTCTGGGGATATCCAAAGGAGGGCTGCTTACCGCGGGAGGAATACGCGTTCTTGCAGTCGAGGAAAGGGTTTATACGAATGGCCATGAAACATAATGTGCCTGTGATCCCTGTATACTGTTTTGGTAACACCCATGCGATGCATAAGGCTAAGACGCCTTGGGTCTTGGAGGCGCTCTCAAGGTCAGTAACAGGGGAAGTGTGGGGGGGATGGGAGACGGCCGGGTGAAATCATTCTGGGTTTTTTGTAACCACGTCTGCGAGGCTGTCTTCAATCTTCTTCCACACGAAAGCACTCACTTTTTCTTTCATATTTGCGTTGCCTTTCCTCGCATATTATATTAGGCTTCTGAAGACCTCTCTCATATTGACTTGGGGCCGGTGGGGGCTGCCCATTCCCTACCGTGTGCCTCTCCTCTATGCCGTCGGCAAGCCCCTCCACCTCCTGCACGCTGAAAATCCAACCCCTGGTCAGATTGAGGTGGCGCACGCCGAGTTCTGCAGGGCCCTTTCGGATTTGTTCGATCGGTACAAGTTTTATTATGGATGGGGGCACAAGACGCTTCGCATCGTCTGAGAAGGGGGAAGGAGAGAGAGGTCTTAGGTGATGGGGGGACAAGCTTGTCATGGAAGAAGAGAGGCCGCTGCTGCTTGGGGGGCTCACGAGGGAGAAGGAGGGAGCAGAGAGTAGGAAAACCAAATTACAAAATCTGTTTCCTTCATCAAGACCCAGGGATTAATAACTTCGTGTGTAAAGTACTAAAGCGAAGAGCCCGGCTCTTGCTTATATTTCTATAAAACAAAGATAACCAATGAATGTGTATCACCACACGGAACGGGAAATAAGGGAAGACAAGGGTAAAGGCACGTACGTGCTTTGGATGTGTCCCTTTTCTTTTCGGGTCGTCTCTCTGCATGAATATTATATTTTAAGTTACCCCCTTCAGTATTTTTCTGATTTTCTTAGTCTTCATGCAGATGCTGCCCTCCTCCTGCTCCTCCTCCTCCAGCTCCTGCTCCTGCTCCTGCTGCTGCCGGTGGTGGTGGTGGCGCGGCGGCGTTGGCATGCGCTGGGGCAAAATCAACGCGCACGGCCCCAGGAGCTTCCTCGTGGTGATATGTGCCGCAGAAGTAATGCAGCATTGCGGGAGTATGGAACAAACGGCGGACAGGCCACCCTCGGGCTTCAGCGACGACGGGGAATACAAATTCGAGGAAGTAATAGGTGTGACCGACGATGATGCCGATGACGTCAATAGTGGCAGGGTTACCCAAGACCATGGAAAACGTCAAGAGGACCCAAGGGAGATAAGGTGCGGTGAACGGGAAAAGATTCAGGAAGGTCAGCCGGACGTGTTCGTTTTGTCGCCCCCAGACGTAGACCATCATGAAGGTGAGGGAGGAGCCGAGGAAGGGGATAGAGGGACGGATGAAGGGCGCGATGCACGTAATCATCGTGGCCCCGAACAAAATCATGAAGATGAAATCAGCCGTACGTCCGCGGAAGGTGCCTTCTTCTAGCAGGCGGCAGTAGCGGACAAGGAAGTACATATGGAAGAGGAAGTCTAACGAGAAATTGCCGAAGTACATGAAATTTGTGAATAAACGCCAGACTTGGCCTTGACGGACCAGGCTCAGGTTGAAATAGAGGTTGAAGGGTGAGACAAGGTCCAGGGCGCAGGCCGCCGTGGTCAGGACTGAAGCTGTTAAGTAGACCCGTGAGACGACGGGCATTTCCATGTACCAAACCTGGGCATGGAGATTGGGAGGGAGGAAGGGGGAGTAGAGGCGAAGAGCAAGAGGGACGGGAGAAATCAGTGAGTTGGATGCCTCATATACGGAACTCCTGAGTGTAAGGAGTAAGGGCTGGAGTGCGCGTGATTACAATTGGTTTTAAAAGCCCTAAGAAGTGCCAGAGCAAATGCACACACGTGCACGTGGGTCTCTCTTCTTGCTTCCTCCCCCTTCTCTTGTACCGGAGAAAAGTTCCTATTAATGCGCTAGCATGCATCGACATGTCATTTACACTGCACTTTTGTCCATCCCATCCCATTCCACCCTTCAGATAGAAAGGTATGTATCTCTTTTCACGTACCCAAGGTCCTGTCTCTCCAACGGGAGGAGGCTGGTGGTGATTCTGCTGCTGGTGCTGGTGCTGGTTTTGCTGCCCCGGACGCTCTGGCTGATTTTCATCTTGGTGTTGATCAAACATAGCTATTTTGCCTGTGTTATACGGGAAGAATGAGGATTGTATAGCTGTGAGGGAGTTTGGTAGGCTCACAAATGACGCCAACTAGCAAAGACAACGAGGTTGATGATGATGGGAATGGGCGGGGGGTTTGGTTAGAGCTTCAAAAAGCGATGCAAGGGCGATGAAAAATGGGGCGCTAGATGCCCGACAGTACCGTCACTGCGTGTTTCTCATGGGAGGGAGTCGTAGTACTGAGCGAGCAAAAAGGCTCAGTGTCATACCAAAGAGTTCTGCTTCGTTCAAAATGGCTTGCTTGGGCGAGCGCACAGTCGTCTTCGACTTGAGCGATCCAAGTTCCTCTCACAAAACTTGTCGTAAGTCCGAACGAAGCCAAGAAAAAGAAAACATGAAGAATAGCTACTTTCAATGGACGCGATTTCTTCATTTGTGCAAGTCTGCTACTTTTGAAGACATGCCTACTCACCCCTCCTCACCTCCAAGAGCTCGAAAATGGGCCAGCAAGGTGGTCCGGGCAAGACGACGGCGGGTGCTGTTGGTGCTGCTGCTGATGGTCGTCTCTTCGGGAAGGAATACAGACGGGTCCAAGGGAGGGGTGGCGATGGACGATGACGTCGCATTGAAGCAAAACCAACCTATCAGCTCAGCGCAGTGGGTCAAGGTGGCCGCGAACTCCCCTTGGTCCTCCCCGACTTCGTGGGCGAAGGCGAGGGCCTTGAGCAACGCAGGCAGCAGTATTGGCAAGTCGTCCTTAAAAGAATTTTCATAGAAGATAATGAGCGCGCGCAAGAGTTTGGCGCTGAGCTGTCGGGCGGAGGCCATCCAATGCGACAGTTCCTCCAACAAGGCGGGCAGGATCCGCCGAGTATTTGTGCGAACATAGAGCCTCGTCGCCAGATTTGGGCGCTCTTGAAACGGTAAAGGAAGTGCAGGAGCGAGGTGAGCCGTGTAATTTATAGGCGCATCCAGTAGCTGGTACGCCCGGATCTCCTCCTCGTTGTCCCGGACGTACAAGTCCGCGCACTTCGCCAACGCCTTTAGTGCGTGTACCTGGTTTTCCTATGGGTTTAGAGTTCATGTTAACGCAAGCGAAGCATTGAAAGCTAAAGGAATCAATAATCAATAGCTGACATCGTATATAGGCAGACTGGATCGCCTTGAAGCGGTATGCTATGATGAAAGGGTTGGACGCCGTACCTGGACTGGGTCGTTTAGGCCGTTCAAGAGGAAAGGGAGGAGGCGAGTCTCGTGGTCGTATCTATCAGGCAACTGGGTCAGCCATTCTGCCAGCATATTCACGAGATTCTTTCGCACCATGGGATGCGCATCTTGGGATAGCTGTATGCGTGGCAAACAGGTGTGTATATATATTGGCTCAAGCTCCTTCAAGAGCCTCAGATGTAAAATGTTCAATTAATTTTCACCTGATTCGACTACTTTTACATGTAAGATATGCAAGTAGACTTCCGTTATCTTACCTGGGCCAAATAATTGAATGACACGTCGGCACGATAAAAAACTGAAATGGGAAGGACATTTTCGGCGCGGAACCCAACCAGCTCTACGATCGCGTCCGTTCCCGCACCTTTCCGTTTTCCGCGGTCCGGCACCTTAACCAAATCCTGGATGGCAGCAATAGCGGCAATGCGCACTTTCGAAAGCCGGTGGTGGAGAAGCGGTAGGATCGCGCGTACCAGGCCCACCGCATATAACTTCATGCCGAGCTTTAGAACCGAATAGGTTGAAATTTTGTCATTTATTGGTTTCTTGCAAAAGTTGAACGTAGACATACGGCATGACAACTCTCACAGCAGTCCCTTCGCATACACACGCACCTCAAACGCGAAGCTACGAGCCAAAGTGCTCATTGCTGTGCAGGCTTCAATTTGCAACACCTGTTAGTGACACAAAGGAGCTGATCAGCGTGTCTCAGATCAGCCATGGTAAAAGGAAATCCACAAATACGTACTGCAAACGGATCTAGCGAGAATCCATGAAAGAAGAGAACCAAATCGTGGAAGTATGGGCGCAGGCCAGACTCAGATCCTCGTTCCAAGGCCAAATACACAAGTTGATGGAGCAGTCGACATATGCGAAGACGGACTTCTTCGGAAGACTCAACACATGCCCATTGAGTGACCGTGCCCTGTTAATGTCAAGTAAAATATATGGCCTTTGAATAGGTTTTGTCGTTCTGGTTCTGTCGTTTTCAAGTAGACGGGATGAATCTCTTAGACAATATAAGACTGACCTGGCCTGGCACGATAGCCTTTCCTCTTTGATAGGCTTCGTAAGCTTGAGGATCCTGCACAAAAAGTTGAGCCGTGGGATCATAGCAGGCACAGGGCGGTTGACGAACTCTGACAACCTGTGAAATATTCAGGGATATGTAAAGCTTTTGTGGTTAGACAACGATCGACCCCCTCCGCACTCTCAAGCTGAAACCTACCGCGAAAAAGTGGTCCAACACCGAAGATGGAATATCTTGAACCGAGCTAAAGAGGATGGATGTCAAATGAATAGCCATGTCACGACAAATCTCGGACACATCAGCAAACAACTTGAAGAGTGGCAAATGAACCTGTGACAGAAAAGCTTGATGCTCGTCGCACCTCAACGCCTGTGACACGGTGGCGCATGTGCACGCGTGAATGTGCCGGGAAAGGGATGAATTTTATGATTTAATCGCATGGGACAGTGTGTTCAGGAGTCTCGTGACTAGAGGTGTGACACACAGCAAGTGTACACGTGAAGGAGAGTATACAATCGCGTATGCGCGAGCTTTTGGATTTGCGGGCCCTCCTGGACTGCCTCTCAAAAGTTTGATCAAATTATCGAATCCTCTGATCATGAAATAATGAAACCGTACCTGCAAACGCGTCACAGTGGAAGGTGCAAAGAATTCGTGCAGCGATGACAAGGCCTCCTTCCGTACTGAGAGCACTTCGCTGTCAAGACGATGTAAGTCTCGATCAACACGCAGCCCAAGTAGTGGCGACAGCTGCATCACGGGCGAATTTCCGGCCACTCGTTGCTGCGTTTGGACTCTTAGTCGGCGTTCTTGCATGTAAGATACCGCAGATTCGGCCGCTGGAAACACGGAGGGCGCGCAACACTGCAGCTGAGAGGAGTGGAACGAGCGCGAGGATGGGCGACATCGAGCCACCCGTGACGCTGCTTTTTTGACCTGAGCCTGCAAAGCAATTTCATCATCCCTTTTAAGCTCTTGAAGGACGACATCCATGTTGCAACCTGTATAGGACAGCAAAAATAGGGTGATGTAAATGTGAAAAGTATGCCGCTGGGGCGGAGAGCGATGAAGAGTGGCAAATACATTTGTCACCAGCATTTTGTCTATACAAAATGAAGACGGACGCCATTTGATATGTCTGCGATAATATGCGACTTTGCGTGTGTTTACTTTGAGGATAGCCCAAAAGGAGCGCTTCCCCAAAACCCAAAATGAAGAAGGGATGCCGCGGCCCATCGTTCGTTATGTGGTGACTGGGACTCTTGGCGATTCGGTCGTATCGATGATCTTGTGATACCTACTGACCTAAGGCCCCGATAAACAAGACAGGGATCTCTATAGTGACAGGCTTTGTGGCAACGGGCTATCGTCAGGGAAACTTTGATCCTACGACATTTTCGGCGTGCATAATCACCATCACAGCGGCTCATCGTCAAATCGTGCGGCGCTGACCACCTCATCCACACACCGGCATCCCCACACAGGACGATCGGGCCTCCACAACGCCACTAGACCGTGCACACGCCTTTCAAACCCACTGCGTGGCGGATTCAAGGAAAGGTCTAGAGAGCCATGGCCCCTACATGGAGAGGAGGGGTCCAAGGACTCCAAGCTCTCGTGCAGCATTGTTCCACCGGCGGGCGGTTGATGGCCCGCCCCAACCCAGGAACCTCCTACGCTGCGGCCTCACACATCAATGGCAGCTCCACGCTCTTTGATATGCGATTGTATTCTAGTGAAGGCAGCACACGGGGCATAGGTAAGCCTAGAACAGCTAGCACCCTGAACAGTAGCGAGCCGAAATACATATCTCCTGCCTCTTTCTTGTCCTTTGCCCCATCTGGGCACATTGCCACGACCTAACGGACCAGTGCCTACCTCTCTCTAGTAAAGAAGAGTGCCCATTATGTAGAACATGAAAATATGCCACATTCTCAAAACCACGATTTATCTTTCACAACAAATGTCTTCAATCTTCAATCCCCTCTCATCTGTGTCCCTGCGCAGGCCAACCTAGTTGGGCTCGGACGGCCGCGGATGCCTCGATCAATGTTCTGGTAAACGCAGTAACACGGCCAGGAGTGGACGATCCGACGCTGAAGGTGGCTGATCCTCGACAAACAGGGATGGAGGTGGAAGGGGGATATGATATGCAGGAAGACTTGGCCTTGGACTTGTCTCGAAGACCTCGCCCGGAGCTGTCGTCGAGCTGGGTGGAAGCAGCACAGAGGGTCGATCCATTCAAGGTGCGCTAAGCTACGATCCAAATCGCTGCGATGTCTTCTACAACGTATCACTCATCTTCTCTCCTTCCCTCATTTCCTTTCAGTTGGTAGAAAGCGATATGAGAAGTCTATCTGCCGGGATCAAGGTATGTCTATGACTTTGCACTCCCGCGCTGACACCATGACGAAGCGAGAAAGAGTATGAGAGGAGTTACAGCAATTTATTTTGTTTGCCATAGCCCTAGGCTTGATCCCACGTAAAAGTCGTGCTGACTCTTGCCCCTTTTTCCTCATCCTCTCTCTCCCCCACTGTCCCCCACTCCCTCCAGTCACTGCTGGGCACCGACCACCCGGTGCTAGAAGCCTGTGCCAAATACCTCTTCGAGCTGGACGGGGGCAAAAAGATCCGTCCGACTATGGTCTTACTAGTCGCACGGGCCGCCGCCGCGCATGCTCCCAGATCAGTGTCCAATGTGAACGGTCATCACGCTTCAGATCCGGAGTCCCCTGGGCCCTTGCCCTCCCAGAAACGCCTGGCAGAGATCACAGAGATGATTCATACAGCCAGCCTGTTTCACGACGATGTCATTGATGAAGCCGATGCGCGGCGGGGCGTCCCTTCCATCAACAAATTGTATGGAAACAAAATGGCGATTTTGGCGGGGGACTTCCTATTGGCCCGCGCCTCGGTGAGCCTGGCCCGGCTGCGGAATGTCGAGGTGGTAGAGCTTTTGTCTACGGTCATCGAGCACCTGGTCAAGGGTGAAGTAATGCAATCGAGGCCTCAGGCCTTGCTGGATGGGAGTGGAGCTACGGATGATGGGCGGGCGGCGTTGGAATACTATTTGCACAAGAATTACTACAAAACAGGCTCGTTGATGGCAAATTCGTGCCGGGCCGCCGTGTTATTGGCCGGGCACGGAGAAGCTCTACAGGCGCAGGCGTTTGCGTATGGCAGGCATGTGGGACTGGCCTTTCAGTTGGTGGACGATGTGTTGGATTTCGAGCAGTCGTCTGAGATATTAGGCAAACCCGCGTTGAACGACCTGAGACAGGGCCTGGCGACGGCCCCTGTCCTCTTGGCTGCACAAAGGTTCCCGCGGGAGGTGGCGGAGCTGATTAAGCGCAAGTTTCGATCTGAGGGGGATGTGGAGAAGGTAAGGAGAGGAAGAAAAGGAGGTGGTGGTGCGGTTTGTCGTCTCTTGAAAAAGTGGATGCATCTTACGCACGCCTCTTCTTTTCTGCGTGACATTTTATACGTATTGAAAATACTTTTCATTCTCCAATTGTCTTTCTACAGGCACTCGAGTTGGTAGAACGCGGCGATGGGCTGCGGCAAGCGAAAGATCTAGCATCGGTACAGGCGGAGCAGGCTATGGAAGCGGCTTTGACCATGCATCCTTCCCCCGCCCGGGACGGTCTTATCAAGCTGGCCTCGCTCGTTGTACACCGCACGAGTTAAACCATAGAGGCACCAGACGGGAAGACCGGAATAACCTGGTGAAGCTGGTGGTAGGCAGGGGGGAGGAATCGGGGAGAGTGCCATATCTTGAGAGAGGGGACCAAATGACTGTTGATAACCTGCCCATTGGCTTTTCCTCCTTGTTGCCGCCGCCAGCGCAACACCCATCCACTCACTCACACAAATCCTTCAAATGTATCAAACAAAGATAGAACAGAAACAGCTATTATCACATGATCACGTGATATACACGACGCGGCACACTATAATTCATAGGTTTTCCCAGTTACTTTTGTTTCCAATTTGTTATGTTATTTTTGTTGTCGTCGAGGGGAACCGATCAAACCAATTTTTTAATCAAGAACTGGCCATCATGACGACACTACGCGGCTTATCTAAAAAACAGTCATTTCCTATACTCCTTGTGTGGCCTCGCTTTCTGCGAGACTCGTGTGGGCTAGAGCGAGTGCTATTTACTTTTAGATGGTCGCTCTGACGTCCCTTCCCTGTTGCTGTTTTTGCTGCCGTAGATACTACCACTCCATCTGCTCCGATGGCAACGACCTCGCTTCGCAGATATCCAGCTCTCACGCTTTTCACTCCATCGGCTTCTCGTTGCTTCTCCCTCACCCAATAGTCGGCGGAAACAAGGTTTGGCAGGAAGTGAGTCAACGTGAGATTGAGCGAAGGCTCTGCCTGCATCGGAACCATGCCCCATCTCTCTCTCTCTTCGATCGGCGACGGTGCGATAACCACAGCCTTGGAACCCTCCACTCCCATCACGCTCAAAGAAATGCCCTCATCTTCCTTTCCTTTCACCTCGGCCTCCGCCTCCAGGAAAGGCAGGAAGCCCGCCGCCCTTATTTCCTTCAGCCGGTCTCGAGCCTCTTCCCTCTTCAGACTCGCTTCCAAATGCACCCTTCGCCGCTCCAACCGCTCAAGCTGACGTTTATCCAAAATTTCTTCCCGCGCCTTGGCTCGCATCACTTGGTCGCGATTGCGTTCCTCGAGCGCTTTTTCCTCTTCTAGACGCCTACGGACCTCCCTTCGCATTCTTTCCTTCTCTTTATATTTGGAAATCGCTACCTCGGCGTCTCCTACCGCTTTCTGTAGAGTAAATACGGCCATCGCTACAACGTTTTCTTCATCATCATTGTCCTTGTCGTCCTCACTTTCATCATTCATCTTCTGGAAAAGAGCAACTGCTGCTTGTAAGGCCAGCTTGGCAGCTCCAAAAGCATTCACAACAGCAGGCACCAGTTCCTGCCCCTCCCCTTCTCTTTCTCTATCCACGTCTCTCTTCCTCTTCTTCTGTTTCTTCATTGTCCTTCTCTCCCCGCCGAGCCAATGGACCGAATGCTGCCACAAGCGCTTCAAACGCACTTGCCACAGGCGCAGCTTGGAATACAAATCCCACGCCGGAAGCAAGCTTCGAACGTGCCCCTGCAGCTCACGGCAAACGAGGCAAAATTCCTCCACCTGCTCTTTTTCGTTCTTCTGTTGCATATTCTCTGACTGCCGCCGTTCATTCAACAGCAACGCAGCTGCCAAGGCCTTCCTATACGTCGTTGCCCGGCTCGCATGGTGCAAGAAACGTGGCAAGATCGCATCAAGCCCACTATCCATCTTAACAGCGTCATCCATAGAAACCTCTCCGCTCTCTCCCCGCTTGGCTAAAGCATCTTCACCTGCCTCTTTCATGCTGTTGCATAAAGCCTTGAACGATTCCTCCACCTCCCGTGCCTCCCCGTCCATCCTCAACAAGTGAAGCGTGCTGCTCACCTTATTCTCTGCTTCCTTGAGCGACGCTTGCAGTCGCTGAAAATACTCCTCAAGATTTATTATTTTGTGTGCTTCCCGCAACACCAAATCCCTTGACTCCGCCAGGGCCAACTCCGTGCCCTTAATAAACGACACACACAGCTTGCTCTGACGTGCTTCCTTCAGCAAAGAATGCCCTTCTAAACCCACACGCCAACGACGATCCGATTCCTTTAAGGCCTTCGCCTGTGCCACCCTTACTTCGCGCACCCCGTCCAACCGCTGTTTCTCATGCGCCTCGTCCCGTAAACGCGCCAGCTCCGCCTCGGTGGCAGCGATGCCTCGTCGGCAGTAGTGTTGTAGCTGACCGATCTCCTTGATCATTGCTTGGGCGGCTATCCTTCCGGGCTCTTTGACAAGCCTTTGGTCAATACTGTCGGCCTCTGCCAAGAAGTTCTTAAGATTCAGTAACTCCCTTCTGTAGCTAGCCTTGCCTTCTGTGTCCTCCTTCTCCTCCCCACCCTCCCCCTGTTCGTGCATACCCCGATCTAACGCCTTTAATAACGCCGCAATCTCCTTCCTTTCCTTCTTCAAGCGAATCCGTTTCCCTTCCAAAACTTTTCGCGCCTGTGCTTCGCGCTCTTTGACAGCTTGACGTGCCCTACATTGAGCGTCAGTAAAAAAACCAGAACGATCCAACTGCACAACCATCGGCTTAACCACCTTCGAACTTTCATATCGCAACGCCTTCCCTTGGAATCGAGCGAAGGCCTTCTCCACTTCGACCAACCGATCAAATTGAATATAGACGTCCATGAGAAGCCCGCATGGAAGATAAACTGCGTCTACCTGGGTTGGTATCGTCACTAAAGCCTGCTCGATATGCGTCCGCAATTTTTCGCTTGTCCCTGCCTCTTCGGAAGCGATGTCGAACCATTTGCACGGCAGCTGGCGTAATACTATAGTGTCTGGCCGATGACCGGGCGTGGCACGCTGGAAGAAGTCATCCTGAATGGATCTCATATTTATCTCGCCTTCTTCCAGGATATCATCTTCCCACTCTCGCGACGCAGCGGCGACGACGCCCTCCGCAGTATCACGCCTCACTCTTATTTTGACCTTCGAGGACTGACCTAAAGTGACTACCCGCTGGTCAAGCGCTTCAAACAGGGCGTCCACGGAAGCCTTATTGCCGTAGCCGACATGCACTGTGGACCTATTCTGGTCGTACTGAAAAAATAGCGGCTTGTCGGCCACGGCTTGGTTGATAGATTGGCGCGCATCATAGGAACTCAGGGTGTCTCCGTGGAAAGCTTGAAAACAGACGTGGCACGACGCTACTCGCAACACCTCGATCTCGCCCTTCGCACCCCAGACAAAGTCCACCATCCTGGCCGCGGGTGGATTAAATAGGATGGCAGCGGTAGAAGGGCGTGTGGCGCTGCCCAAGTGAATGTGAATCGACGGGGAAGATAGGTAAAGAGATTGCGGGGCACGCCTTCCTATAAATCAGATACTTACAAATAAACTCCACTTTTGCAATTACTCAGTAGTCTTGTCGTGGGCGCTGTTTTGTATATAAGCGAACAGGGAAAGGGAAGTTGTGATGAACATACAATGGAACATCTCTTCGGGCGCTCTTGCGATTGACCCCGGCGGTCATACACACACAGCAATAGCCTCACAGCAACAGCCTGCAACCTGCCGCATATATGGCCGCGTACACATAAAACCATGGATCGTGTGCCATATTACGGGTGGGTGCAAGCCAAGGGAGCCTCCGGCTATACGGGGGCCACCGAGCGAGGTTCGCTACTCTTGCGTTTCACTTCTTACGTTCCGATAAGGTGGAAAAGCAATGCGAAAACAAGGGGAAAACTCAGAACATGAATGTGCATTGAAGGAGTTTTGCGCGTAGTCATATATTTTCCCTTAATCCTCTTTGAGAAATTTGTCGCGCTATTTCCTTCCGGGTACACAAAGTCATTTTCAACACAAAGAACCCATTCCTCGCCCCCACGCGACCACCTTAAGCAGCGGCCTTGATCTTTCCCTGCGCCGACGAGGTCCCCTGTTTTTGCCCTTGCTTCTTGGACAAGGAACGCATCCGGGTTTTGTTCATGGACTTGAATAGCGCTGCGGGCGTGGCCCAGTACTTGTCCATCAGGGTGCCCAGGACAGCGTGTGCGATGTAAGGATAGGCCATGTCGTACCGTCCCAGCACGGCCAGCGTGTCTTGAACAAGGCGTTGCGCCGAGCAGTTGAGGAGGCCGGGCGGTTTATTGTACATGCCGGGGGTGGAGACGTAGTAGGGGGTGATGAGCAGGACATCAACGCCCACGTGCTTGGCCTCATGGTGCAGGGAGCGGGAAAATTCGTTGATGAAGGCCTTGGTGGCTGCGTAGGTGGAGAGGAGGGGAGTGGGGTGGTTCCCCGAGCCCGACGAGACATTGACAATGGCACCCATGTGTCTGTATGCGCGATGTAAAGGAGAAGGACAATGAGCGTACGGTGAATGCAATCAGGGATAGAGCGATACCAGGAGATATACATGGGGGAGGAGGAAGACAGGCTGGTCTGCCTTGGCCCCCCGAGGAGTCTGGCGGAGATTTGCCGAAAAAGAACGACATAAAAAAGCATCTCAACAGTGAATGGGACAAATGTACGCTGGCTACACGACCCACTAATCACAATGAACCACGAAGGTTTAGGTCAACAGCACAGGCACCAACCAGAAAACAAAAACAAAATCTCAAAAAAACGTACCGTTCAGCCATGAAGGGCAAAATAGCCCGTGTCATGCGCACTGTGCCCTCCACATTCACGCGCACTATGTTTAGAATCTCGCTTTCCGGCAGCTCGTGCAAAAACTCCGGGATTTCCACGTTGGTCCCCACATTATTCACGAGCATGCCGATCCCGCCCTTCTTGTGCAGCGCCACCGCCACTTCACTCAAGCGTGCATAAAATGCATCAGCCTCGGCCATGCGGGTAAAGTCGTATGCCAACACTTCCACCTCCACGCCTTCCGGAGCACGCCGGAGAACCTCTTCCCTGGTCTTTTCGAGCTTGGCCGGCGTGCGACTAATGATCAGCACGTTCATCCCCCGCCCGGCCAGCTCGTGCGCAAACGCTTCACCAATGCCCGAGGTGGCGCCCGTGACGATAGCCCACTTTCCATAGCTCCCCACCATGTCTTTGCGTCCACGCGTAAGGCGCTCGGCCACGTAGGATAAGAGCTTGGCAGTGTAGACGCCCGCCGTCATCAGCCCCAAGACCCACAAAGGGTGTTCCCAAATGCCAGTGTAAGCTACGATTGGCCCCAGCACGGCCACGAGCGGCAGCGTCACCTTGGCTACAAAGCTCAGGAGTGCTTTCTCCTTCACGTCGAGTCCCATTTCCCTTTTATCGTCTGCCTGTCTGTGCGGTGTGAGTTGTGCGCGTGGAACGGGAGGCGTCACTGATGAGTGAGGCGACTTCATGAAGGCAAGGAGCAAGAAGTGGTGCAGCAACAGCCTTGCCCGCTTCCCTGCCCTAACTATGTATATTTCATTTCCGAGTTGTTATCATACCGTGTGGAGCACAAGGTGCTTTAGACGTGGTGTCGGGCAGCAAGCCCTTATGATTCAAATTCCAGCGAGCGCGTAATAATGTCAAGGGCGATACCGCACGTGAAACATCCTTCACTTGCTCCTCAACAGGCTTGCAACGATTGGGAACCAAGGAGATGGCCATAGGAGCCCAAAAACCTAAATTCAATGCCTTCCTTATCCTTACCTCAACACACACAGGGCCAGCAAGCTCGGCTTCGGCCACAATCATGCGCGTGCCACCGCAGACATGCTTACTCGTCCTGCTGGCGATGGCCGCACACCAATGCGCGCATGCTTTCGTGCCGCACTTCGCCTCCACCAAGGGGGCAGCGCCATCCGTGCATACTTTCATTGGTCCAAGCAGCCGCGAAGGGCTTTTGGATGCGACAGCAGCCGAAAGTAAAGACCAGAGACGGAAAGGCTGGACCCTCATGGTGGCGCTCCCCACGGCCAGTGTCAAAGTAAGTCTCCGGGAGGGATTGGGGCGGGGAGGCTACGTTGTGCGGGTAGTAGTATGGCGACACTTGCACAGTAATTGAGCTGCATTAGAGGGTGGATTGAAGGTTTTCATGCCAAGCATTAAATGTTCCCTGTAGCAGCGGCGACAGGCGGCCTTGCTCCCCACAATCCGTCCGCTAGTATCACCGTCGTTTCCCCTCAAACGACACACACGAATGTCTTACCCATTTCTACCCGCGCGGGAGCAATTCTGTCCATTTATCATCCACCACCATCCACCCGTACTCCCACCAACTGATTAGTACCTTTGCAACGCATGCACACATACCCCCCAGACCGAATCAGCGGCCATAGCGCCTGCAGCAGGCAATGAGCCCCCCAAGCAAAAGACAACACGCGTCATCATGAAGTTCGGCGGCAGTTCCCTGGCCAATTCAGAGCGCGTGGACTACGTGGCAAAATTAATCAAATCCCAGATCGAAAAGGGCTTCCGACCCACGGTCGTCTGCTCGGCCATGGGCAAAACCACCAACAACCTGCTCAACGCCGGGCATTTCGCTTTGGAGGGTAACGTGTACGTGGATTCCCTCCGGACTTTGCATTTGACGACGGCTCAAGAGTTGGGCATGGGCAATGATACGATTGCTTCGATTGAGGAGCTGCTGGACGAGTTGAAGAATTTGCTGAACGGGGTGTCGTACTTGCGGGAGCTGACACCGCGCACACTCGACTATTTGGTGAGAAAATTTTGCGTTTTACGCGTGCTAAATGGGTAGTCATTCTTGGCCTCCGAGCTTATTCTTTCTCATCAAAGATATTACTTTATATACTTCGAGACCGCCCCAAATTTGATCTATCATAACACATCCATATCCACCTTTACTCCCCTCCTCCCTGAACCTTCCACAGGTATCCTTCGGCGAGCGTCTGTCCGTGCGCATCATGGCCGCCCGCCTGAACCAACTCGGCGTACCCGCGCAGCACTTCGAGTCCTGGAATCTTGGGCTGCGGACCACGAGCGACTTCGGCAAGGCTGAAATCTTGCCCGAGTGCTACGACACAATCAAAACAGCAATGAAAAAGCTCGACGGCTCAATGGTAGCAGTTGTAACGGGCTTCATCGGCCATGATCCCGAAGGGCGAATCACCACGCTAGGTCGAGGCGGCTCTGATCTGACGGCATCGACACTGGGTGCGGCGGTGCCGGTGGATGAAATCCAGGTCTGGAAGGACGTAAATGGCATTATGACAGCTAACCCCAGGGTGGTATCCAATGCTATCCCTGTTCCCTTTGTCTCGTTCGAAGAGGCCTCAGAACTGGCATATTTTGGAGCCGAAATTCTTCACCCGATTAGTATGGGACCGGCGATGCGGTTCAATATCCCTGTGCGTGTAAAGAACTCTTACAATCCTGATCATCCGGGTACTGTCATTTGGGACGATAATGACAAGACGCAGTTGGTGACGGCGATTACGAGCAAGCGGCATGTGGATCTGGTGGACATCGTCAGTACGTGGATGTTGGGGCAGTACGGGTTTTTGAGCCGGGTTTTCAGCATTTTCGAGGAACAGAAGATTTCGGTGGACTGCGTGGCGACCAGTGAGGTGTCTATTTCTCTTACTCTAGATGCGAAGAAGCACGATGACGACGCAGAGGGCCGTTTGGTTAAAGCTTTGAGTGATGTTGCCGCGGTGACCGTGCACCCGAACCGGGCCATTGTCTCGCTCATTGCTAATGTGGCTAGGTCATCAGAGGTCCTTTCCATTGTGTTCGATGCCCTCAAAGAGGCTGGAATTCAAGTGGAGATGCTTTCGCAGGGTGCCAGCAAAGTCAACATCAGCCTCATCGTCAAAGACGAAGATGCAGAGCGTTGCACCCAGATCCTCCACGATCGATTCTTCTACCCCAATGGTGCGCCTCCGGTTGAAGCCCAGTGAGGAAATTCGGTAGGCAAGAGGTATGAGGGAATGTGGGGGGTGGTGCCATTAGAGACGTGTGTAGCGGAGGCATGACGTAAAATAAATGAAATATTATGGGTATAATTCTTTAAAGAGGGTATGATGACAAGCCTTTTTTTGACACAAGACTACAAGAAAGAAAGATTGAACACGTGGTAACGGCGGTCTCTCACAAGTTATTCATCACCGCTTATTTATATTGTTCTTCATTTACCTTGCTATTCTTCAATCACGCCCAATGCCACCCCATCTCTCTATGTTGATTCCGCGGTCCCTCCCCCCGGCATCCCCTCCACCGTCTCTTGCTCCTCCATCTTCACCTGGACCTTCGGTTCCATTTTGATAACGGGAATGATCACTTCCTCCGCCGCAGCGTCTTGAAGCTTAGCCACGACCTTCTTCAGAACCGCCTCCTTAGGCAAACGCCAATTCTCTACGCGCTTGCTTACAGAGGTCCAAAGCTCGCCGTGGGTCGGGTCGGCCTCCAGGCACTTCTTCAACACCTGTGCCTTCTCCTCGTCTGAGCCATGCCGCAGCTCAAACGCGAAATAAAACGCCCAGGAATCCCCCAAATCTGGATTGAGCTCCACGCTTTGGTTATACCATTTCCGTGCCTTGGCGTACTTCCGGGTTGCCTCGAATAGCCGAGCCACAGCAACAAACACCAACGGATCGTTAGGGCACTTGCTCAACGCTTCCTGTGACTTACTCTTCTGCTGCGGGCGCGGGGAGTGAATGATCTCCTCAGCCCAAAGCAAGCCAGAATCGGGGATTTCCTGCAAGGCCTTAGCCATGAGCGAGGCCACCAGCTTCTCGTTCCCTGCACGCCGTTCCAAACGCACCGCCTCCACCCACAGCTCCGGATTCCGAGGATTCCGCAGCCGACCCAGTTCAAACATTGACCTTGCCTTAGTAAAACCATGCACACGCTCCTCGAGCCGACCTGCCAGGCGCCAAAGTGGAACACTGTGGGGGCATCGGCGCAGCCCCTTCTGGTAGTACGCCCTTGCTCGCTCCGGTTCTTGCAGGACTTCATCACAGGCTTGCCCTGCCATCATATACAGCTTTGCAAAATCTGGGAACTTGGCCACAGCCTCTTCAAGCAACACCAACTCAGTCGGCACTTCGCCCAATTCTCTCTCCAGTTTGGCCGACTTGAGCCAAACTCTTTCGGTGGACACCCGCTGCCGAGCCTTGCTAAGCAAGATGCGTGCGCGTTCGTACTCGCTGTTCTCCCACTCTAGCTTTACAGCTGCCAGCCAGATGGCCTCCGAATCCGGATTCGCCTTGAACGCCTCCGTAAGTAGGGCACGAGCGGCCGGCACGTCGCCCTGCAGCCACTTCTCCTTGGCAGCACGCAGCCACAGGCTCTCAGCTTGCGGGCAGTATGTAACGGCCTTCTTGAGCATCTGCTCCAGCGCCTCAGGCGTGCCGTGCACTTTCTCCAAGTCGCAGGCCTTGGACCACAAAGGCCTCTTTCCCGGAAATGTTTGCAAAGCGAAAGCCAGAATAGCACGGGCTGTCTCCACCGCCCCCCGCTGCAAGGCACTCTCCGCATCATCCGTCCAGGTCCGGTACCGATCTTCGTCCTCCACCCCCATATGAATGGTGGCGCGGACGATTGCCTGGCATGTCAACGGCGAGCCGGCCCGCTCGCAGGCCTCGGCCTCGCGGAGCCAATGCTCCCGGTCCATCACCACGGACTGCTGCCGCAAAATGCTGAGAGCCATGTTGATAATCTTCTCGACGTTGTCCCCCTTCTGGTGGGCCTCCTCCAGTTTGGCAGCCGTGATCCATATAGCCCCTTCCGTAGGCAATTCCTTTAATGCTCGATTTAGCACGTTTTTGGCCTTCTCGTATGTTTCAAGGCGAGCCAATGCCAACCACATATCAACCGAGTGCGGCACGCACTCCACTGCCCGCTCAAGCATGATTCGTGCGTCCTCCTCCTCCTCCAGCATTATGGCTGTCTTCCACAACTTCACACTCTTAGGTAGATACTCCAACGCCCGTCGCAACACCACCTTCTTCCCTGCTTCGGTCGGCTCAAGATCTGCCGCCCGCAACCACACCTTCACCGACTGAGGCAAATGCCTAACAGCATCTGCCAAAATGGTCCGGGCGTTTTCAGCGCTGTACAAACGGGCAGCTTCCAACCAGACGTCTTCGCTCTCCGGGCAGGCCTCACAGCCTTCCTTGATGATTTTCCGGGCAGCGACTATCTTGCCAGCTTGTTCCTCAACACGAGCACGGGCCACCCAGCCGGGAGCGTGCTTGGGATTGGTGTCAGTAAGGGAGACGAGGAGGAGGCGAGCGCGCTTGATATCGCCTACTTCAGAGTCGGTGTTAATTTTGAGGCTGTTCAAATCGGTAAGGTATCCTTTGGGGTCCACCACGGTCTGTCCCGAGACGGAGTCGGAAATTTTATCGAGCTTGATCGAGAGCACTGTTTCACGTGCTTGAGAGAGGCCCGCGATGCTTGAGCTCCCCCCTGCTGACATGGGGGTTTGTAGCCCCGTGCGAGGGTCGATGGGGGCCGTTGCGCCCACCAAGGCGGCACGTTGCGATTCAATCAGATGGTCGGGCGCGGGGGTGAAAACTTCTTGCCGCTTGCGTTGCTTGTATTTGAGGCTTTGGTCACCGACATCGGGGATGCTCATCCATTCTTCTACTGAGACGTTACCCAGGTCGGCTTTTAGATCTGTAAATTGGTCGCCGGCTTTCGGCCGTTCGGCACGGGCTTTTTTAAGAGTCTCGAGGAGCTGTTCTTCCCGCCTGAGGGACAAGGAGGGGAGGGGAGGGGAGGGGAGGAGGGGAAGGATTAGATGATGATGCATAAGTCAATTGTATCCGGTTGTTCAGTCGCGCTGCCACACTCTAGACACACGTACCTTCGCTTTCGTCGCGCATCCATGCGGTCGTCAATAGCCTGGTAGATCTTGTCTGCCTCTCGATCGTCGTCCTCATACGGCGAGTCTCCACCAAAGAGCTGTGTCGGTAGGAAGAGGGAAAAGACAAAAAGAATGAAGAAATTGGATTTATGGCTGACCGTGTCATGATTCACGAAGGCCATATGTGCACGTACCGCTCCGCCGTAGCCCGAAAAATCGTCGTAGTTGGACTCGCTGTAGTCTCCCTTGTCGCGGTCGCCTTCGTCGCGTGGCAAGCCCCCTTCTGACTGCAAGCGAGCCAAGTCGCCCATCCCCCTGCCTCGACCCGCGACATAGCCTATATGTTTACGACAGGAAAGAGAAGAACAGTAAAATTGTAAATCAAAGGAAAGTAATATCGGATGAATGGAAGTAGATGCAAGGGATTCTTGCCCATGGAGAATGATAAGACAACGCAACATACCAGGTGGTGCTTGCCCGAAATTGACCTCGGGAGCCGCGCTTCTGGCTGGCCCAATATCAGAGCGAGTGGTGAAACCGATTGCCCCTCGGCCAAATCCTGCCTGGTAGCCCGTAGGCGCTCCCTGTGGATGGTGTGGCATGTTAGAGACATGGTCGCGACCTGCGGCCTCTCCATCCCTCCCTCCCTTTATCCCACCCTCCTCCCCTCCCGCATCACTCAAATTGCCGCGCACGTACCTTATCATACGTCTTCAATCGCTGTACACCGCGCCCACTCATGCTGCCCCCGTACTTGCTGGAACCTGTGTGGGCGCGGGGTTTGCATGAGAGAAGATGAAGCAAGAACGGGCACCATCATCAACGATGCCGTTGCTCTCGCCGATGAGCGGAGGCCTACCAAGCCCTAGTAATTTCTACGCATTGTTGATACACACCACAAACTATCACACCGAATTAAAGGAGAACTTGTGCTCTAGTTGTAATAACCTCCCCACACCTCCCAACTTACTATCATTCTACCATCCAGAGCCACCACCAACATCAGCACCACCAATTGCAGCAGCAGCCACAGCAGCCGCAGCAGCCACAGCAGCCACAGCAGCCATGTCTGACACTCAACACAATGGAGGAGACGCCGGGGCCAGTAGCAGCAATGATAGCGGCGGGAATAAGAAAAGGCCTTGGGTGCCACCCAAGTTTGTGCAGGAGGCGCTGGGTCACTTGCCAATTGTTGAGGACGGACAACATCCCCAGAAGCGTTTTTATCGTTCCCGCGCGCATTGTAACCCCTTATCCCACAACGATGCCTTCGAGTATCCTCCCAACCCTGATGCAATGGATTGGTGCCCGCTCTACCCCGCCCTTGCCAACCCCACTGTGCGCTTCTTGGATGTTGGCTGCGGGTTCGGCGGCCTGACAGTGGCGCTCTCAACTCTCTTCCCCGAAAAAGTGGTTTTGGCCTTAGAAATCCGAGCCAAGGTGTGCGAATTTGTGCGTCTCCGCATTCAGGAAATGCGGAAGGAGTCCCCCCCCCGGGCTGAGAACGCCAACGTCCTCAAAACCAACGCCATGAAATACCTTCCCCACTTCTTTCACAAAGGCCAACTCGAGAAGATTTTCTTCTGCTTCCCCGATCCACATTTCAAAGCCAAGAACCACCGGCGCCGGATTATCAGTGAGCGATTGCTGACTGAGTATGCCTATTTGCTCGCGGAAGGCGGACTTCTTTACGCCATCACCGACGTGGAAGAGCTCCACCATTGGCATGTGGCCAAGCTTACGGAACACGCTAGCTTCGAGCGGATTCCTGACGAGCGATTGGTAGGGGACGTCACGGTTGCAGCAATTACCAACGAGACGGAGGAAGGCAAGAAGGTAGAGCGCGCGAAGGGCAAGAAATTTTTGTGCGTCTTTCGAAGACGCCCTGACGCGGTGGTGATCCAGGAAATGAAGCAGAGCTGGCCGGAGTGGACAGGAGAGAACGAAGAGAAGGAAGAGGAAGAATAGAGACACATCAAGTGCACCTTTGCAAGGAGGAAGTCAAGCAAACAAAAAGGAAACAAGATTGAAATAAATATTATTGAACCATCTTAATGGCTTCTGGGCGCGGAATCAAACTTTCAAGTTCGGCAGTTGTTGTTCATGGTTTGACTTCCCTTTCTCTTTTGGTGATTCGGTTTGCAAAGGGGTATGACTTGCGCACAGTACGAACACGCACAGATGAGCCACAATCACAATCACACCAGAACATGAGCACTCACACACAACCACACCCACACGCACATCCACACACCCGCACACCCAAAATCATGCGGATACTTTGTGTTTCTTCTTTCCCCCTTTCTACTCTGAACACCCTCCTCACTCCCTCCCTCACTCTCGTCCTTCCCCGTCCCCTTACATCCGAGAATTCGAAATGGGAAACAAGAGGATATCCGTCGCCCCCGCATCATGCAATTGGTCCATCTTGGCGCTGCTCTCTTTCCGTTTCACCAACGACTGCACCGCCACCCAGCTGTCTTCTTCCAACGTGCTGACGGTGGGGGATCTCTTACCCGGAGTGATGGCCAAGGCTTGTGTTAAACTCTCCCGGCGAACGTTGTAAGAAATCATCATGTACTGAGTAGCAGTAATATAACCCTCGATCCGCTTCAGAATTAGCGAGATCAAGTCTTGGTGAGTCGAGTTGGGATTGGCGATAAGGACGGCCTGGGAGACCATCACTTCGGCAACGACGTCTAAACCAGCAGCTTTCATTGTGGTGCCTGTTTCGACCAGATCCACCACAGCATCCGCCAGTCCAAGACCACAGGCCGCTTCTACGGACCCCGACACAGTGCGCACCTCTATTTTGTGTAGGCGGAGGGAAAAAGATGGTGAGTTTTCTGCTCAATCACGATGACAGAAACACTCTCATTCCCTCTCTTCCCTCCACCCCCTGCATCCCGCCCTTATTCACGTACTTGTATGGTTCCCCGTTTCTTCATCAAATTTATCAAAAAATGCCCGGGTCAACGCCGGGAAACTCGTCACAATGCGCCCACCACTCAGCTCCCTCGCTCCCGTGTGATTATTTTTCACCGGCGCCTGCAGGGAGAGGGAGCACTTCCCAAACCCTAACTCTAGCAGCTCGACAATATGACAATCCGGGCTATCCAACCGCGTTTCCATCAAAATATCCTGACCCGTAATCCCCATGTCTACATTGCCTTCGCCTACATATGCAGCGATATCAGCGGCAGGCAAGAAGACTAAAGTCACGGGCAACCCCGTGCAGACTGCGACATCCACCCGGTCAGGACGACGGTATTCCAATCCGGCTCCATCCAAAAGCTTGGTGACCTTTTCGTTGAGTCGGCCCTTCTTGGGGATTCCTATAAGGATGTTGGCGGGCTCGAGGGTGCCGGCGTTGGAGGGGAGAGACTGTCCAGGGGGTGGAGTAAGAGGAGAAGTGAGCGAGGACGAAATTGATGCGTGCAGGATAGGTAGTGCGATTGAGAGCAGAGCACAGAAAGCAAGACGGATGACGGTAGCGTACGGGCCTATTGACATTTGAGTTGGTGGCTACGTCGCGTCGCAGTGGCGGCTCCGCCCGACCTCCCCATGTGCGTGGGGGGGGGAGAGGATTGCCATTGTAGGGAGGCTGGGATGGAAAGGTATAGGGTCATGCCGGTGAAGGCACTTTCTAATTTGCCTTCTCAAGCATGAAGGTTGGGCTGCGTTTGATCCCACGAAGCTGCAGAACTTGTCACCCTCTCCCACGCTCTACCCTCTTTCCACCACACGCCCTCCGTGCTTACCATGGTTTGCGATGTTATTGTTCTCTACGGGACGATGGACGGACCGGGCGTAGCTACGGTCTTGAGACGATGACGCTTTCTATTTCTGGCTTCTATGCCTCACGGCGCACTGTTGGTATGTGTCTGATGCATGTATGGGGACAAGATAAGTAGCGGCTCGATCCGGTATGTGTGGTCGATGGCGAGAAGTCGATCACATGCGTGTTTCTCGTTCCTCGCCTCACCCATCCGCCACCCACACCCAACCAACGACCAAGGCCACATAGCCACCCCACAAAGGGCCACACAAACGCACGCAATTGTTCACATCTAACACGCACACTACAAGCTACCCCATAAATCCCAGCCATTTCCCTAAGGAGCTGACGACAAGGGTGTCTTCAGAGACGGGCTGATGAATGAGACAAATCGGAACATATCGATTCATACTGCTGTTCGATTCACTATGGTCGAGAAGGGCATACATGCGGCAGAACTACGCAAGCCCCTTGATTTTTCAATGTCGCGAAACCTGAGCGTCCTGTCCATGGGTTTGTGATGCTCTGCACGGTACAGTGTTGGCCTGCTTCGGCACGCGCCATAAAAAGCCCTCCCCGTGAGCGGTGCACACTAATGTAATGCGTCAATTCAAGGAGGAGGGCTTGGTGGAGCCCGGGTCGAAACGCTGCTGGTAGGCAGGGGCTGGTGACAAGACGGATCTCACACTCAGCATTGGGGGTTTTGTACCAGAGGCAGGTCTGCTGCTAGTGAAAAGCGTGGCTGAGCGAAGAAGGAGAGATGGGAAACAACCTAAACTATCGCGGTGCCGCACAAGGCAAGACCACGTCCTCACTTTAACACCCATTCCATATCTCACTATCTCTCTACAGGGCCAGCTTGGTTTAGCCCTGCTTCCTTCACGTGCGCCCTCCCTCTTCATCCCTTCCCCGACATCACTTCTCTCCAGCGGCACCAGCAGATGATGAACGGCACTAGCGACGTTGGGGCTCCTCTGGCCCCGCCTCCACCACCTCCGCCGCAAGAAGAAGACGACGGAGCGATGATGGGGGACAGTCTGGACTCGGTTTCGGCTCCATCCTCCTCCTGCTCCTCCATGTCCCCCTTTCCTCCCCCTTCATCTGCCGCGCCTCAGCCTCTCACCTCGTCCACCTCCTCTTCCATTCCCCCTCCCACCCGCTGTGTCCTCGAAGACTTTACACGCTGCAGTGAATCCCACCTATGGAAACTAATGATGTCCTTCTACGACCGCAAGGGGGTCGAGTCCTGGTCCCAAGGTATCGTCCCGCATTTCATCACTTGCAACGCCTTCATCGGCCACTCGTACGCCCAAGTCCTCCAAGGCTACCTTCGTGACTGCGCCCGCAAAGCCCGTGAAAATGGTCCTGGGTTTCCTCTTGTCCTCGATCCGAACGAACCCTTGTATATTATCGAGCTCGGTGCTGGATCGGGTAAGTTCAGTTTCTTCATGCTCAAAGCGCTGGCGGAAATGCGGGAACTCCTCGACTTCCCCTTTAAGAAAATCGTCTATGTCATGACGGATTTCACGCAAAATAACTTTAAGTTCTGGGAATCACATCCGGGATTGAGGCCTTACATCGAGCAGGGGAGTTTGGACTTGGCGATTTTCGATGCTGTCCACGATCAGGTCATTCACTTAGCGCACGCGAAGAAGACCTTGGCTCCGGGGACGTTGAAGAATCCCGTGTGTGTGGTGGCGAATTATTTGTTCGACACGCTATGTCATGACATCTTCCAGGTGGAGGGGGGAGTGTTGAAGGAAGGGCTGATAAGCGTGGGGAGCAAGAAGGGCCACGAGCCTGACCCGCTGGACCCGGAGATTATCAAGAGGTTTGAGAATCGTTTTATGTATAGGGAGATCGGTCCTGACTATTACTGTCCTGCTACAGGTGATGGTGGTGGTGTTGTTGTTGATGGTGGCGCTGCAACTTTCGGCGGTTCGGATGAGACCTGTTTTCCTTCTGCTACTGCTGCTGCCAATGGCAGAGGTGAGAGCCAAGGGGGGGGAGAGGACAAGGAGGATGCCGTGCACTTCCGCCGGATCCTCCAATGGTACCAACATCACTTCGGGCAATGCCCGTCGGGTGCATCGTTTCTATTTCCTATCGGCGCGCTTCGGGCCTTGCGGCGGCTGCTGGCCCTGAGTGGAGGGAGGGGGTTGGTCGTGAGTGGGGACAAAGGGAATAACCACGCTGAGCAGTTCAAGGGGTTGGTGGACCCTCACATTGCGGTGCATGGTAGCTTTTCAGTGATGGTTAATTACCACGCGATTGGGATGTATTTTATCAGTCGGGGAGGGTTTGCCTTACATAACCCCCAGGAGGAGGCGAGTCTGAAGGTGTCGGCATTCGTGTTGAGCGGCAATGATGGCATTGCCGAGGATGAGGAGGAGGAGGAGGAGGAGGACGATGGTCAGAGGCGGCATTGCGTTATCATGTCCGCTCCTTCCACCTTTACCTCCACATCTTCCTCCGTCCCTTCCTCTCCCCCTTCCTCCTATACGTCATGGGTCGGGCCAGGGGTGGAAGCCAAAGGGGAGGACCGCGCTCGTGCCTTTCCCGCCCTGCGTGCCTCTTTCTACAACGCCGTCGATCGGTTTGGCCCCAACGATTTCTTTGTCATGCAAAAATGTATGAAGGAAGACTCGCCCAATCCCACCCTCAAGGCAGTGGTGGCGTTGTTGAAACTAGGTGATTGGGACCCGGACGTGTTTTATAAATTCCGAGACACGATTTTGAATCAGGTGCCGACGAGCGGACAGAAATTGAGGAACGACCTTTGTAGGGGGATCCCGCGGGTGTGGGAGAATTACTACATGCTCGATCGGGATAAGGATATAGCGTTTGAGATCGGGCGGTTCTATTATGGCATTCGCGAGTATGAACGGGCCCTCGTCTACTATTTGAAGAGCTCCGAGAAGATAGGGGAGCATCATGTCACCTGCCACAACATGGGCTTATGCCATTACTCACTCGGGCAGCACGTCGAGGCTTTAGAGTGCTTTCAACGCTCCTTGTCCTTAAATGCCTCCTACGAAAAAGCCAGGTCTTGGCAGCAAAAGGTAATGCAAGAAGTGAATCCCTCCCCCGTGCCTTCCCCCTTGCCTTCGCCTCCTTATTTGGGGCAGCGGCAGGGGGATAGAGGGGAGAAGGGAGAGAGGGAAGGAGGGTTGGTCACGCCGGAGGTGGAGAATTTGTCGCTTGAAGACCGGGGAGGCTCGGTGTCTTCGCAAAATACGAGCCAAGGAGAGGGTTGGAGGGAGGAAGTGTAGGAAGGAGTGGAGGGTGAAGGGTGCCGGAGAAGTAGGTAGGGTGACATGATCTGAAGCAGGTGCAGAGCAAAAGCGGCAATAGCAACTACAAGGCCATGTACGCCCACTGTGGGAGGCGAGGGAGGTGAGCAGCAAGCAACGAGAAGCGAAGGAGGGAGAGACATCGGTAGCAGCACCGAAAAAAGGAAAGCAAAGGTCTGCGAGTTTTAAATTGTACGTGTGACTTTGTGTAGGTGGAAGAGAGGGGGGGGGGAGGGGGGGGAGAAGAGAGAAGACGAAAAATGATAAGCACCCGACAAACGGTATATGAAAAGACAAGGAGAAGGAAGTTAAAAGCAGCCCGCGACCAATAAGGTCGACCTTAGCCTGCCATTGGCACGAGTGACAAGGAGAGGGAATCGAACAAGCAGGCGCACGCATGCATAGCAGCAGCCGCATCAGTATCAGGCCAAGCAGAAGTACCGGCAAGCAAAAAATGAATGAAAATGAAGAAGAGGGGAGGGGTGAAGAAGACGAAAAGAAAGTTGTGCATAGAAATGAAGCGTCGGTCAAGCAGCAGGTAATGTGCAATTGCAGCGGCAATACCAGCAGAAGCACGCCAGACCGATCCCGCCAGGAAATAAAAAAATACAGGAAGTGAAAGCGTATGTAAAACTGGAAAGGAACAGCCTTTCAAAAAAGTTAGCACACCTGCAGAAACCATCACGTGGCTCGCCTCCTCCTTTCTTTTCATAAGTATTTCCATCATCTCCCACACCTTTCTATTCTAACCCGCCTTCCTCCTTTCTCCTCTTCCTCCTCCTCCTCTTCCTTCTCCTCCTCCTCTTCTCACCCTCCTCTTCCTCATCCTCCTCCTCTTCCTTCTTCTACTCTTCTGTTTACCTTTTCATTCCCTCCCTACCGCTTGACCCACTGATCCTTCTTCCTTGCCTTGGGCTGCCCTGGCTTCTTCCTCTCCACCGCCCTTGAATCCCGGGTAAACAGACTTTCTTTCGCCAACGGCGGCCGATGCGCCGAGTCCCAGACCTCCAACGCCCTCGAGATCCCCAGCGCCACCGCACCCACCTGGCCAGTTGTCCCTCCTCCCTTCACCGTGCACATAACGTCAAAATCGCCCGCTGTCCCAGTCACCACAAAGGGCTCCACCAACTTGTCCCTGTACGCGACCCGCCCGAAGTACTCATAGACTTCCTTTCCATTCACTCGTATGTGTCCCTGTCCTGCCTTTAACCACACTCGTGCCACGCTTGTCTTACGACGGCCCGTCGCATAGGCACGGTTCAAGGCGTCCAGGCGCGGGTTGAGGGAGGGAGGAAGGGATGAGCCGTCGACAGTGGCATCAGCATCAGGAAGAGGGAGGGCCGCGCTATCTTCTGGTGCAGTTGAAGGCTCGACGGCAGCAGTAGAGAAGCGCTGGGCGACAGTGGGGATGTTGGTGCAAGTGGTTGTGGAAGTCTACGTCAAGAAAAAGTGGGTGGCGAGGTAAGTTGGTATGAGTTGTGGCTTCACACTTCAGAGAGATGGGACGACTTGCTGGAAAGGAAGCCTCTCTATGCTCCCTTGCCACACACATTCCAAGAAACCCAACTGAGGCACAGGGGCATCGAGGGATGCCTCTCTCTAACGCAGCGCTTTCACTCAGCGGCGGCGCATTATCACCACCTCCTTTCCTGAGTGCATCTACCACGTTCCACCAAAAACCTTCTTACCTGAACCACCGACACTGCTGCCGGGACCCGGACAAGCTGCTGTATTCTGGACGAGGCCCAGGTAAGCATGGCGGCCATCGTACCTAAGCGACGCAGGAGTTGAGGAGGGATAAGAAAGGAAGGAGGTCGTAAGATGACGTGAGGAAGTTGGGAGGAGATCATGACTGGGGCGTTACGATGCAAGAAAATGGCAAGGAGGGGGCACGCGACGCCCCTACAGATTAAGCGTACAATGTTCACATGTACATGTCTACGACAAACGTAACTGTGCACTCTCGTACACAAAGACGACACCTGCTTTGCCCTTGCCCTTTGTCCTTCGCGCCTTCTCTCCCTCCCACACTTAAAACGTAATGGAGAAAAACTTCGGGAAGAGGCAAGCTCGGGGAGAGGGGGGGCAGTTGCGCATCAATGTGAGAGGGAAGGCCGCGGGGGGCAACACGCCGGAGCAGGTGGTATCACTTGACAAACAATCAATCTCCACGCACTGAGATGTCACTCAGTTCCGCTGGAACCCATTTCGGACAGGACGCGGTGTTATGCGCTGTGTAATGCCACAAGCGGCGGACGGCCAACATCGTCCCGTGTGGATGGAGTGAGCGAATGCACTTCGTTGGATCATCAGCGAGAAGGGGACCCTATGCGATGTCGTCCAGCTTCTTCGACCTGCACCCCTTTATACATGACCGATGACAGCCAACCTTGTGACACAGACATAGCGTAAATCTTACTTATTTCATTGCAATTACATCATCATTCATCCAAAGAGGGTAGGGTACGCGTCGCTACTGCTTGGGACCGACCGCCGACCACCCTCGACCTGCAGTTCCTCTCGCAGGGCACGGCGTTTAAGACCACAAGGCCGCGCAACGCAACCAAGAGTGCGACCATAAAGACCCCCTTCCGACACTCGATCTCTATCAAGGCAGCAGGCTAGCAAGGCGCGTCACCACACGAGCGGGGCGGGTTCATGGGGCGGGCAGAACGCTTTGACTCTTAGGAACACAACACGAGAGAAGCAACAAACCCTACCATAACGCACGTCACGTCAAGTTCACTCTATCTGGCGCGCAGCACACCTACAAGCCTACACATACACATTATCGTTTTTAGAAGCAGTACCAGCAGGAGCAATAGCACCAGCCGCCCACTGGGAAACAGACATGGAGAATAGTAGCGAGGCCCAATCGGCCACGACTGACCCAACCAGCCCTTCAGCCAAAACGGGCCCGACCAAAGATGACGATGCGGTCAAGCTGTTCGTGGGGCAGATCCCGAAAGACATAGTGGAGGAAGCTCTTAGGCCTGTCTTTGCGGAGTTTGGTCCTATTTTTGAGCTGACGGTGATTAGAGACAAGTCGACAGGGGCGCATCGCGGATGTGCGTTTTTGACGTATTGTACGAAGGCGGCAGCGGATGCAGCATCGGCGGCGTTGCATAATCAGTATAGGTTGCCGAATGCCCAGAATGCATTGCAGGTATGCTTTTTGAGGGAGTGGAGGGTTGGAGGAATGATAGAGTGAGCGGTGCTGGCTAGTGTGGCGTCGTATCCGTCATTGTCGATGACACATGCTGTTTGTTGCATTCTCTGTGTTTGTTTGTATTACATAGCCCTCTACAGGCATAGACACACCCAGTACGCTGTCATACTTGAAAAACTACACTCAATCTTCATTCATTAACACCCAGTAAAGCTCGACTTGCACCACTCACACTCCCACGCACCTCAACTTCCCTCAGGTCCGCCCTGCCGACATGCATGCCGAGAGAGAAAATAAACTCTTTGTGGGCATGCTCCCCAAGACTGTGGATGACGCCATGCTAGAGCTGCTGTTCGCGCCCTACGGGAAGATAAAAGAGGTTCACATCATTCGCACACCAGAGGTAAGGCGGAAGGACGGCAAGAGGTAGAGAAAAGAGGCAAGATATAATAGGGCAGCTTCAGTAAGAAGACTTTAAATCAATGATTTTACAATAAAATTTCAAACTTATCCCCTTTTCTCTCTGGGTCCCGCCTTTTCCCTCCTTTTAGGGTGAAGGCAAGGGCTGTGCATTCCTCAAGTTTATGGACAAGTCTTCCGCCTTGAGGGCCATAGAAGAGCTCAACGAACGCCAGGCCGTGGAGGGATCCACCCGGCCCCTTGTCGTAAAATTTGCAGACAACAAGCGCTCAACCGATGGAGGGGGTATCAGCAATGGGGGAGGGAGGGAGGGAGGGAGAGAAGGAGGGGGGGGGGGGAGGGACGGGAGAAGGGGGGGGTTATTGAGCCCTATGATGATGATGACTGGACCGTTGGGTGCGCCCCACCCTCACCATCCTCTTTCGTTGCCACCAAGAGGAGGGGTAGGAGTAGGAATAGGAAGTGGATTAAATACACCAGGTAGGGGGGGCGTGAAGGGAGGAAGTGAAGCAGGGAGTGATGGCTCGTCGGCGTATGGAGGGGGAGGAGCACCGTACTGGATGATGGGCGCACATACACATGGGGCTCATGGACATCAACAGCAGCAGTCACAGCAGCAGTCACAGCAGCAGTCACAGCAGCAGCACCAAGCAAGCACACACGGCCATGGGCCTCCATCGCATTTCCCTTACCAGCCGGGGCCCTTGCCAGCAACCATGACGACGATGATAGGGGGAATGCAACACCACCAGTACATGCCTTATGGTGCCGTAGGTGGACACCCTTACATGTATTATCAGCCTTATTTTGGCGCGGCAGGGGCACAGGGAGGGCAAGTACCACCATCAGGGGGGGCAGGAGCAGGAGCAGCCGGGGGGGTGGGATCGCCGTTTGTGTATGGAAGGGGAGGAGGGAGGGAAGGAGGACGAGGAATACCTTCGGAGGCAGGGCTACCGTCTGGGGGGGGACATTCGAGTCCTTATTCTTCGTCGTCAAGAGAAGGGAGTAGTGGAGGAGGGGGGGCAGGGTCGAAGCCATTGGAAGGGCCTCCGGGTGCAAATTTGTTTATTTACCATCTGCCTCATGATTTGACCGACGCTGACTTGGCGACTGCATTTAATCCGTTCGGAACTGTGATCAGTGCGAAGGTGTATGTGGATAAGAACACGGGGGAGAGTAAGGGATTTGGGTTTGTGTCGTATGACGCCCCCCCTGCTGCGGATGCTGCCATCAAGGCCATGAACGGCTTTCAGATCGGGACGAAGCGCCTCAAAGTCCAACACAAGCGCATTGGTGGTGGAGGAGAGGGAGGAGGAGGGAATCAGGCAGGTCCCACCACCCCTTCCTCTATCTCGTCCTCGATCTCCTACTTGACGCAGCGTGGGCACAGCAGTAGTCATGGAGGGGGAGGAGAGGAGGGAGGTGTTGACAGCAGCAACAGCAGCAACAGCACTCATCATCACTCGAGCCAACCCCCTTCCACCGCTTGTCGCACCCCATCCTCCTCTTCCTCTCCCCCCTCTTCGGAACCAGCATGCAAGAAGGAAGCGGCTGCTGCAGGGGAGAGCAGTAGTAGCAGTAAAGGAACGTGGGGTGCGGGAGGGAAAGGTGGTAAGTCGCCAGGATCGGCTGCATCATCGCCGTCAAAGCGGAGAGAAGGGATAGGAGGAAGGGAGAAGGCGGGAGAAGATTCGCTGGAACAGGGGGTTGAGGGGCTGAAGCTATGACAGGGGCGATGGGGGAGATAAATGATGGAGGGAAGGGCGACGTGAGGGACGGAGAGACGGAGGGAGAAAGACAGCGGTGACGAGCAGCAGAAATTATCTGCTCCGTGATTCATTCAGGACAACGAAGCGAAAGGAAGTGCGCAATGATTCAGGAGACACCGGCAACAGCAGCAGCAGTAGTAATAGCAGCATGAACAGCATATTGATTCTACTATGTCCTGCATTCATGAGAAAACAATCGTAAGGAAAGACGAATAACAAAATACTTCAACAGCAACATCAGCAACAAGAATCAACAACAAGAACAGCCAAAAAAGTGAAGCAAAAAAGGGAAGATGACCAATGAATGGCAGGAAAGTTAGAGAAAAGAGACAAAGTGAGGAAAGGGGGTAGTACATGCCGGACGGGTCGCAGGGAGGGAAAGGGGAATAGCGTCACAGCGTTCCATGAAGAATATTTTAATCCTGTTTTGGGGAAGAGAAAGAAAAAGAGACAGAGAGTGGAGAAGAGGCAATAATAACAAAGCGGGACAGGTGTGAGTGCGCTAAAATGACAACTAAAGGAACGGGAAAGTTTTGCAAAGGCGAGAAGGAGAGGGAGATGATTTTATCTTGAATGGGAACGGAAAGTGCCACTTTTCATTTTCCCCTAGAGGAGGTAGTGCGTTGAGCGCGTTCACCCCCTTATCGAGTGAACGGTTTTTACATTAGCGAAGGGAGGAACCAAAGAGCAAAAAGGAGAACAACCTATAAATCCAAAGGAGTCGCGAGAAGACCCACCAAAAATATGATGCAAACGTCTTCCTTTCAAATTCCCTTTGATTTAAGCACTTACAGTACAGGTGAGCGAGATCGATTCGACAAATATTTACCCCGTTCTGTGATGATCTACTGTGTCGACTCAACATATCTCAGACGCTCACTTAGATGTCTGGGCATCACCCGTTTTCCACTATTTTACCACGAGTTTACAGTCAAATGCATGTAATTATTCATAATCAGTCGATCACGTGAACTAATCATGTATTTCGAGTCAAACCTGGAGTAAGTGGTTCCAAGCTCGTGTTTGGCAAGTATCAAATTGAAGAGAGGCTCTTTTGCTGGCATGTTGTTTTTCTTACCCCTTTAAGCTCTTTCCTATTTCCGATTGCTTCTACGAAATCGAAATAATTCCAATTTCGCACAGATGCACTTCACATCAGGCACATAGAAGAAGGCTTTGCAAGTAGAGGGTACATTTCGTAGGAAAAAGTGTTGGGGAGTGTTTCCCCCCCCCCCCTCTCCTGTTTTCTGCTTTTTTCATTCGTGCTTTGTAGTCTTCAAAAGAGATTTGAGGGTGAAAAGAACCTATGTCGATCGTGCTGCGTTGGGAATGCTCCTCCCCTTCGACTGCTCGTGCTTAGGTAAAACGATTGTGGCCCTCCGAGTCACGTTGCTTTGACCGAGCAAGCGCTTTTCGAAGTGCAGAAAAATCTCATGCTTATTGTTGCAGCTCTCAGATAAATGTACACATAAGCCATGATGTCTGCTTGTATACAGGAGTAGTAGCTATGGGAGTGTATCGCGTGTCGTGTACGTGTGTTGTTTGGACCCGGCACCGGCATTTAGGCCGGGACACCTCGGGTGCGGGGAGGGGCACCTGAGAAGAGGGTAGTCTCTTTCCTGACTACCACCACCACGGAATTTGCTTGATTGATTTGCATGTTTCTTGTCTCTAACCGCACACGCACACTGTGCCCGCCGCACAAGGTTTACCCTGAGGTATCACAAATGTGACGAATGCCGGAGCGTACTGCGATGAAGGGCGGTCTTGCTTCTTCTCAAACCCACATGCCTCACCGAACATACACAGGCTTCTTTCAGTCCCGACCTTGCCTGCCTGCCTTCGGCCCCAGAATCCTCTAGAGCTCGAGATAGATGGAGCTGAAGGAAGTGGCACGCGCGGCGATCCATGGCCTCGTACAACGCGGCGCCAGGAAGCAGCAACGGGAACTTTATCCGCTTCGAGCTGCAGAACCCCGCAAGCTTCAGGCAGATCAGTCGGTATATGAGCAACTAGAGGAGGAAGGGTGGGGACTGGTACCAGCAGTGGTACCGGTGGGGTATGCAACTGGGAAAGGAGATGATAATTATCATGATGATGACAGTGGTGGTGGTTATAGAGTCAAACGCAAGCGATCCAATAACAACCGTAGAGACAAGGAAGGATGCGAGGACGACGACGAGGAGGAGGACGACGAGGACAGAAGCATGTTAAGCAAGGCGGGCATCCGCGGTGGTCGACCTGGAAGTCTAACGACTTGGGAGCTGAACCACTATAGGCGACGGCATTTCCTGATGCCACAGGGAGCGTGGCCTATCCTGCCTTCTGCATCGCCAACGCCGCCACCAGTGATCGAGTTACCGCAAGGAAACGGCTATTGTCGTCCTCCTCCTCCGGAGGCGCTGCCTGACAACCTAGGTATTGACGGCGTGCAGCACTATATCCCACGTATCCGGGTCTCGGGCGGTGCGCGGAGACAGAAAAATAAAAGAGCACTCGAGGCTGCAGAAACGCAGTTGGAATGGCTTCCGTTTGAGAACTTGGCGATTCAGACGGAAAAGAGGGAGGACGACAACTACCCGATACCTTCTCCTGTACTTGTCCGTGCATTGGATGCGGCGATTGTGCGGCAGCTGGTAGGGGTAGTTCAAGCCCATCAAATGGAAGAAGAGGACGAGTTTGGGGATAAAGAGGAGGATGAGAAGGAGGACAAGAATGAGAATGAGGAGGAAGATCGAGAACGGAAGACGAAGAGCACAGTTGAGGTGCGACTCTATGATTTGCTTGAGTCAGCGTTGGGCACGCTGGAGGAGGACAAAGACGAGGGTGGGGGGGAGGACGACTACAACGACGGCGAAGACGGCACCAAAAACCTGATCCGAAAACGAATGGAAGCTGTGCACGTCCTGCGCCGATGCTTAGGGCGAGAGACTGAGCGGTTGATAGACGGGCTCCTGGGTCATGTATTGGCGTGTTGGTCCGAGCGCTCTCAAGCGCAACGATCGGAGGAAGGGTATCTAGCCTGGTTACGGCGACAGCGGGCCTGCAACTTGATCGACCCCCGTAATAATGTTTCCTTGGAAGATAGGGTGGGGTTTGCGGGTCAGGGTTTGATTTTAGGGGACTGGCATGATGTTTTGGGGGTGGTGGAGGAAAGGATGCAGGTGGATATGGCGGCGGCGAAGGGCAGGGAGGAGGGACGGAGAAAGGCCGAGAAGGTAACGTACATGGAAGCGAAGAGGCAGATGAAAGAAAAAATGAAGTATTCAAAAAGTGGGAGACGGAAATTGAACGAACATGGTCGGAAGTTGCGAACGAGGTTGGATGAGAATGAGGAGCAAGAGGAGTTAGAGGAGGAGAAAGCGAGGGAGGAAGAAGGGGAGGTCAACCTTTTAAGGCCTGCGTTCGATCCGGGGACGCTCAGCCGATCGCGAGCGCGGTTGGAGAGATTGTTTTGGGCCGGGAAGGGGGCATTGCCACCAGAGGAAGGCTTGTAAAGGGATGGGATAAATGAATTCTTACTTTATGACGAATATACCGCTGTATGCATTTCCTATCATTATTCTTATTCTTTCTTGATCTTCTTCATAACGGGTGCTGCTCTCATTTTTTTTCTGACTTTTCCTTTCTCTTAAGCTCACTTGTCAGAAACCACTTACGTGCTCTAGATGCTTAAAGCCATGCATATTCCTGTTTGATATATTCAATAATTTACCAATCCCCTCTTATCTCTCATCTTCCTCCTCCTTCTCTTGTCCACATTCTTCTCCTTCTCCTCCCTCCTCAAAATTGCAATAACAGCACCGCCTCCGCCTCATGCATCCCTCCCCACAACCACCTCGCCTTCCCCCACCCCGCCCTCCTGGCCAACGCCACAAACTCGCTCCTCTCACTTGGATAGTCACTAGTGCAGACATGCTCTAGAACAGCTTCCCGCTCCTCTTTCTCCAACCTCACCCACTCAACAGTTCTCGCCTTATATCTAGACAAGTATGCTTCTCGGTCCTCCCCATCCTTCCGGAAGACATCAGCTATCAGCAGACTCCCCCCCGTTGCCATGCAGGCACGCAAAGCGGCTAAAGCTCGTTGCTTGAGTGGATCTGAGAGGTGATGCAGCGCGAAGAGGCAACTGATTACGTGCATGCGTGGTAGGGGGGAAGAACATATCTTGGTGCTGCCGCTGCTGCTGCTGCTGCTGTTGGGTTCCACCCCGCTTGCATCTATCACGCCTTCCTCCTGGAGGGCTTTTCTCCTCTCCTCGCTCCAATCTAACAGATCCGCACACACCCACTCACAGGGCCAGGGCGCCCCTCCATAACCCCTCTCAACGCCCTCTCCCCGTCCTCCGCCCAATCGACCGGCGGCCAGAGGGAGAACCTCGGCTGTGGCATCAACTCCAATAAAACCCGCGAGGGGTAACGGTCGAAGCAAGGGCGCCAATAGCCCGAGATCCCCACACCCTAAGTCAGCCATCCAGCCGGTGCTAGAGCCGGCGGGGGGGAGGAGGGTGGGAAGTACTGCGGCGATGACAGCAGTTAGTGCGGCGTGTTCCATGTAATCTTCGTCGACCAGCTTGCGGTAAGCTCGCCAGGCAGTCTCGAAGAGGTGGAGGGAGGACGACGTCACATTGTGATGGGCCGTCATGTTTAATGATTTAGTCCTGTGGTTGTAGAGTAAGTTGAGGAGGGGAAGAGGAGAGAGGTGAGGAGATGAGAGAAAGCACGATTAATAATGACATACCCACTGAGGAGCGCTTGTGTGCAGCACCGCACCACACAGCTCAGATTTGTGGAGGGTGAAAGAAAGGAGGATGGTCGGCTTGATTCTTCTCTCTTTGTATGTCATTTGCCTTTCTACATGTCTACACTAATGCGCGCCTCAAAAATCTTTCGGCATTTCTGGTTGTAATCTCTGCCAGGGACTGTCTCTGTACTCCTGTCGCTCGTGCCACCACTTCACACATCCGCATCATCGCCACCCGAACAGCACATCGATCGTCCAAATCCGATTCCAAAAGCAAACTTTCCCGGGGAAGCACGCTCAAGACGTTGTAAAGTCTAGTTTCGGTCGCCGGGGACCGCAAACAGACAGAAAGGGAAAAGCCAAAGAAGACGCTGCCTTTCAGATGAGGCAGAGCTAGAAATGCAGCGGCCATTTCGGGTGAGCCGGTATAAGAGTGGAAAGCCAAGGAAGGGGGGCATTCGGTTGCCATCGGTCGCTTTTTGAGCCAGTCATAGATGGTGCCGTACGCGCGCACGCAGTGTATGGAGACGGGCCGCCGCAGCTCGGCTGCAAGTTCCATTTGTTCTTCAAACATTTTCAGCTGGATCTCCCAACCCGTCTTGTCTGCTTCTCTTGACTTGTCCAATCCAATTTCGCCCACGAGGAGGCTTGGTCTTCGGATCAAGGCTTCTCGTAACCGCGATTCCCATCCTGGTTTTGCTTCGTGTGCTTTCCAAGGGTGAATGCCCAAGCCCCCGGCGGCGACTGCCTTATGCTGCTGTCCCTGCTCTTCCATGGATATGAGCATGGCCCAATCCCCTTCCTCAACAGCCATAGAACAGTACAAGATAACATCGCCGCAGTCAAGCTTTTCTGCGTTCGAAGCAACAACGCAAGTAGTATCTCCTTCGAATAGAGTTGGCTGCGTCTTCCAAGAGTCCTTCTCCCCTCGACCTCCCGTCAGAGCTCCCGTCCCGCTCTTCCCCTTGTGAATGTGGCAGTGTGAATCTACCAGGAGCATCCTTTATGGCCGTAGGGGTTTGGAAGCGTTAGATTGTGAGTGCGGTGTGTTAACGTGGTTATAGAGAACAGGCAAGGGTGGGGAGGTCGACAGTCCGTGAAGAAGACTTCAGCGAAATATCCTCCGTTATCCATCTCACACCCCACCATACGCAAGAAGTGCCGGCAGCCAACATCACCGCCAAGGGCGGCGTGATAATTTTGTCATGGCTCTGATTGTCACGGAGTCAGGTTCTTTTTGCGCGCGCGACGGGCAAGACGACCACCCGCGGTCTCCCTGCAACAGAGAACAGCACAACGCCGGCCGCATGATGACGGCAGCCTTCTTGGCCTATCCCATCTCTAGCTTTACTCACTCTCTCACATGACACGTATGTACCACATACACTGCAGGGGGTAGCGCGCGCCGTCTGCACGTTTTTGGAGAGATGGAGGACGAGCTTTATGACGAGTTTGGGAACTACGTGGGGCCAGGCCTGGATAACAGCAGTGATGAGGAGGAGGAGGAGGAAGAGGAGGAGGACGAGGAGGACATGGACGAGTTTGGGGAGGGAGCGGAGAGCCGGCAAGATGGCGAAGGCGGAGACGGGGAGCTAGCGTTGATGGACACGAATGGCGTGGCGTCAACTAGCATTGTACTGCATGAGGACAAGAAATACTACCCCGATATGGAGGAGGTTTACCCGGGAGTCAACACTGTGGTGCTGGATGAGGATGCGCAGGGATTAGACGAGCCCATTATTCAGCCTATTCGCCCGAAAAAGTTCTCGACGTTGTTGGCAGAGAAAGAGCTGCCGACGACGAGGTACACGCCGGAGTTTCTCACAACGCTCATGGAGACTCCTACGTTGCTCCGAAACGTCTGCGTGATGGGAGCGTTGCACCACGGCAAGACCTTGTTGATGGATCTGTTGATTCAACAGACGCAGGAATCCCCCTGGGATCCTGCGAAGGAAGTGCGCTATACAGATACACGCAAGGACGAACAAGAACGGGCCCTAAGCATCAAATCCACACCTGTCTCCCTCGTATTGGAGGACACGCGTGGTAAGTCTTTCTTGCTGAACCTGCTTGATACTCCCGGTATGGCCAATTTCTCTGATGAAGTCTCTGCGGCCTTGCGGGCCTGCGATGGAGCTTTGTTGGTGGTGGACGCCGTGGAAGGGGTGATGATGCAAACGGAGCGTCTTATCAAACGAGCACTCCAAGAACAACTTCCCATCGCCCTGGTCATCAACAAGGTCGACCGTCTCATCCTTGAATTAAAACTCCCGCCTGCGGATGCATATTACAAGCTCAAGCACACCATTGAAGAAGTAAATGTCTGCATCGAGCGCCACACCCCCAATGCGCTTGTGAAGCGACCGCAACGCATCTCCCCAGAGCTTGGCAACGTCGCCTTCGCCTCTGCCATCCACGGGTGGTGCTTCTCTCTTGGTTCTTTCTCGGCCCTCTACGCCAGCTATCACAACCTATCAAACTCCTTCGACACGGCTGAGTTCTCCAAGCGGCTGTGGGGGAATGCGTACTTTGACGAGTCCACGCGGAGCTTCAGGAAGAAGCCTCCCCACCCTGACGCAGACCGTAGTTTTGTCCAATTTATCCTAGAACCGCTTTATAAAATCTACTCTCATACCCTAGGAGAGGACGCACCGGAGCTGACAGCAGTTTTAAGGGAGCTGGGTGTGAGGGTGCGGAGGGAGGACTTGCATTTGGATCCGAAGCCGTTGCTGAAGCTGGTGTTGAGTAAATTCTTTGGGCCGGCCACGGGGTTGGTTGACTCGCTCGTGAATCATGTTCCTTCCCCGGTAGCAGCGGCTGCAATGAAGGTAGAGCTGTTGTATGTGGGGGCGCAGGATTCGGAGGCGGCGGTGGCGATGAAGAGCTGTGATCCTCGCGGTCCACTCATGCTGCACGTGGTGAAGCTTTACTCGGCGCCGGATGGAGAGAGCTTTCAGGCTTTTGGGCGAATTTATTCTGGGACAGTGTCGGCGGGACAGTCAGTTCGGGTGTTGGGGGAAGCATACACTTTGGAGGATGAGGAAGACATGGCGGTGAGGGAAGTTACCGGCCTGAGTGTCGGGCAGGGGAGGTACAGGCTTGAAGTAAGTAGGGCGAGGCCGGGGAATTGGGTGTTGTTGGAGGGGGTGGATGGGCCGATCAATAAGACAGCGACACTGACGGAGGTTAGGGGGAATGACGAGGCTGCGATTTTCAGACCATTGGCGTTCGATATGCCGCCTGTGTTGAAGCTGGCTGTGGAACCGTTGAACCCGGCGGAGCTGCCCAAGATGGTTGAGTCCTTGCGGAAGATTCGAAAGAGCTATCCCGCTGTGCAAACGAAGGTGGAGGAGTCGGGAGAGCACGTTGTATTGGGGACAGGAGAATTGTATTTGGATTGTATCATGCATGATTTGAGGCATCTACACGCGAGTTTAGAGGTCAAGGTGGCGGACCCGGTCGTGTCGTTTTGTGAGACCGTCCGGGAGACTTCTTCTTTGCGATGTTTTGCCGAGACTCCAAATAAGCAGAATCAGCTGCACATGATTGCGGAGCCGCTTGAGGCGGGGTTGGCGAAAGATATCGAGGCAGGGGCTGTGTCGACGGATTGGGATCGGCGGGCGGTGGGGGATTTTTTCCATTCGAAGTATGGGTGGGACCTCTTGACGGCGAGAAACATATGGGCGTTTGGCCCCGATAAGCAAGGGCCGAATGTGCTGATCAATGATACCATGCCTTCAGAAGTGGACCAACGGCTGCTTGATGGGGTGAAGGACTCGATTGTACAGGGGTTCCAGTGGGGGTGTCGGGAGGGACCGCTGTGCGACGAGCCAATTCGAAATGTCAAATTTAAGATTTTGGATGCGACAATTGCCACGGAGCCGGTGCATAGGGGGGGAGGACAGGTCATTCCAACTGCTCGTCGGGTCGCTTACTCGGCATTTTTGCTGGCAACACCTCAATTGATGGAACCGTATTTCAAGGTAGAGGTGCAGTGCCCTGCTGATTGCGTGGATGCGATTCATTTGGTCTTACAACGGCGCCGAGGGCACGTGAAGGAGGACAGGCCCAAGCCCGGGACACCGTTCTACACGGTGGAAGCCTATTTGCCCGCCATTGATTCATTCGGGTTCGAGACAGATTTGAGGGCGTACACGCAAGGGCAGGCTTTTTGCACGCAGGTGTTCGACCACTGGAAGGAGGTGCCGGGGGACCCCTTGGATCGGGAGGTCGTGTTGCATCCGCTTGAGCCTGCGCCGATTAATAGTTTGGCAAGAGATTTCATGGTCAAGACGCGGCGGAGGAAGGGCTTGAGTGAGGATGTGATGATTTCGAAGTATTTTGATGCGGAGTTGTTGCAAAGCTTGGCAAACCAGCAGGCGGAGGCGGCGGCGGCCGAGATGGTAGGGATGAACGGAGGAGCGGGGATAGGATATTACTAGGAGAAAATGGAGGGAGTGAAAGGTGGGAGAGACATTGACGGTGACGGCATTAAACGTGGCCAAGATCAAGAAAAGGAAAGAAGAGATTTTATCGATCCAAGTTTGTGCTGCTTTATCACTCCTCCATGGGAAAAGGGCGCCCACAAGTACAGCGATACTAGCGAGGACAAACAACATAATATCCAAACACAAAGCAAATGGCAAGCGCTGTGAGCACACTCATTCTTCCTTTCGTTTCACTTGATATCTTCTTTTTTGGGAAGGGTACGGTACGGGTTTGCAATTTTATTCGCGACCCGTCTCTTTCCCCATTTTTTCTCTTTTTTGCGCAACCGGCACCACACCAAGACAAATACACACATGGACACTCCACACGGAAACAAATTATGAACGGAGAAAATAGGCACACACACAAAGCACACACACACATAGTGAATGGTCTGAAGTGCTTCCTCATTTCCTGGGCGTTTAGTTTTACTCATCGTTCTTCTCTTTCTTTCTTTCCCTTTGTTTGATTATTTCCTGTGATGAAAAATGGGTTTGGCAACGCGTGCGACAAGAGGAAAAGAGAAACTAGTTTCATCTCCCCTAATATTCAAACGGAGATGATACTTTTATGAACCCCGTCAATCACACGGCACCACACCACACATCACCACACTTTACTTCTTAGAAACGGCGGGGGCAGCCTCAGGCGCCACGTTCTTGTTCGCTAAGATGGACAAGAAGCAGTTGTATCCAATCTGAACCGTGTTGATGTACAACAAACGCTGGGAGTTGGGAATGAAACGGAAGTTAATCGCGTGCGCAATTGGCCAGACAGTCCAGGAGCCTTTCACCGAGGCCATCAAATCCTTCTGAATTCGGGTCTTGATCCCTTCCAGATCCTGTCCCTCCATCAACCCCAACCAGCCGAAAAACATCGTCCCGAAGATAGGGTTCCAGATCAACTGGTCAATCGCCACCTTGGACGCCACTGTTGCAGCGCTGGTGCCAGGCATCTTCCCATCCAAGAAGCCATAGAAATAGTGGCCAGTGGGGCCATGAACCAAGAACCCAAACGACGCAAGCTTCAACAGGCGCTTCAAGTCAATCGTGTCCTTTTTGTCAATGAACTTTTGCGCCAGGAAATCACCCGCCGAAAACCCCACAAATGAGGTTAAGGCTTTGGTAAGCAAAGGCTGATCCTTCAGCAGCTGGTTGTAGCCTTTCCACAGCACCACCAAGGGATTGTCTCCGCCTTTGTTCCCATCGCCGCTTCCACCCCCCCCGCCTCCACCACCACCGCCGGTGCCTTCCCCATCACCACCGCCGCCGATGATGATCCCACCACCGTGACCTGTCTCGGGGCGGCGACGGAGAATGTCTTGGTACATCGGGCTGGCGCCGTCGAACATGGGGTCGATTTTCCCCGTTGTCGCACCAGTCATCATGGACATGGATGGGCCGCGGACTGTGACAAAAGGGAAGGACAGAGGGAGGGGTGAGAGGTAAGAAGGGATAGGGTTTCCCCTCCGTTTCGTCCGAGCACGTCGGGCTTCCCGAAGCTTGTCATAGGGTGTGACCACGTGACCTGGACGACCGACCTCATTTTCGACCATTGCCCCGGCACAAAATACATCCAGAGGTGCCACAGTTGCGCCTTTATCCCTCACGCAGGTTTGCGTCTACTCAAGACACACGACACACTTGACAAAGGTTCACCTTGAGGTTCGGGAGTCCTCGCCGGGTGTCACGAAGGCCGCGGCGGAAATTCTTCCGTCTTTCGACTCGGAATACGCATAAACAACAGATCCATCACTTACCGGCTTTGATGGCAGGGCGGGTAGGAGTCATGAACGCCGTGGCACCGACCGCCAGCGTGGCGGTGAGGACCTTGAACATGGTGCTGCTGGTTGTTGCGGAAATGCGGATACTAGGGAGGGAAAGAAAAGGGTTGGGATTCTGGGTAAGCGATGAATGCAGGAAATCACGGAGGCCTCGTTTGAGACTACAAGGTAAGCGTCCAGTCAAATGGGATGGCAACGACGATATTGTAAGCGTGCAAAGAGGAGGAGAGTGCGAGTGACACGCTCTCGTGTGATCAACAGTGAAGTGAGGATCCGTGCCCGATCGCTGACAACAGCGACAAACACCAGGAGATGCGCCTTCTAGCCTGCACGCGTGCGCTAATTTGCAATGTAGGGGAAAATACTTTGGTGTTTCCCACACATATCGTGAATAAGTCACTTCCAAGGCTTAAAATAAGTAAGTGACAAAGATACTGAGTCAACCAGTCAACTGACTGATGTCAGCAAACCTTCCCAACCCCTAACAGGACGTCTCACACGAGGACATCTCATGCCGGTCCCGCATACCGCAAGAAGACAGCGCGTCCTGTGGCTTCTGTTGCTGGTAGCAGGCTTTGTGGCGCTGGCTGATTCTTTTTTTCTGCCGCTTCCGTCAGCCAAAATCTTGTCTATCACCCCTACCAAGGCGGTCGCCCCATCTTCTCCCCCTACCCAGTTCTCGGCCAACACCGCCGAAACCACTTCACAAGCCTACGGCCTCGCCATAGACCAAGATATGCGACGAAAGCTCAAGCGTGATCTCATAACGATTCAGGAGAGGCTAAATGCAGAGCATGTCGACTTAATGAACCGCTGGGTGAAGGCGTACTGTCCCATTGGAGAGGAGATCAGCAAGGCCAACTTTTGGCGGGGGGACGCTATGACCATCGCCGACACGAAATGTATGCGTGTAGGACTCGACGGTTTGGATTTGCGTGTGACTGTTGCAGAACAGGGAATGTTCGGTGGGCCCAGGATGCGGGAGCTTGATCAGACAATCAAGTTCAGCACCAACAAAATACGGACCAGCCCGGCTGATTTGATAAGAGCAATGATTGGTATGGCCTCAGCGATTGGCGACGAGGATTCTACTGCCAGTTTGTATAAAATTCCAGTTGATGACGACAAATGGGTGGTAGGTCTTTGTATTGTTTTGTTGGGAGGGAGAAAGTGCGGCCGCTTTCGGTCCATATGAGATAAACACTTCTTTCCCTTCCTTTCTTTTGTGCTTCAATTCTTGGAAGCATTCAGTTAGCTATAGTTTCGTATAGTTTTTCTGTTGTCTCATGTATTTTTATGTTCCATTCTCTCAACCATTTCCCTCAGATTCCGAACAATCTATACCTCAACTGCGTCCCCTGGAAGCCCTTCGCCCGCCAATTTTTCTACAACAGAGTTGTACGCGCCATGGATGCGGCCATCACCGACCCCTCATTCTCTAACCGCATGCAAATAAGTTTGTTGACCCCAGAAACCAGCCCTGCTTTTGACACTTATCGTATCGGCACCGTCTTAGAGCTCGTCCGGGAAATGACATTCCATCAAGTCATGTGTAATAAGCGCGTCAAGCTGTGTGTTCAGCAAAAAATGGGGGAGGGTTTTCTGAAAGGATTGCCTATTTCCCTTAATGGCTGCAGGTTCATCTTGGAAAACATGGACTGGCAATCGAAGGAGGGCGAGGAAAAAGAAGGTGTGGTGGGGACGAAAATCTTCTTCGGTGAAGTTGGGGAGCATGAGGTGGAGGACGAAGATGATGTCTTTATTTTGATCGCGCCGCAGAATGTTGTGGGAGTAAGTATCATTCCTCTGCTGGAAAAGATGGCGAAAAAGGCGGGCGGGCGGCCATTCATTCTCTTGAACCCCAGCTTGAAAGACAGGCCTAGCGCTGGGGATGTGATGCAGGTCCGTGGTCGAGAGGAGAGGATGGCTTTCGCCAAGACGTTCAAAACAGCGTTTGCGTTTGAGACACTGCATGAAAAAGGATTGTTTAAAATCAATGGAGCAGTGGGGAAAGCCGCACATGATCAGCCTTGGATAAGGTATGTGCTTGTGGATAACCAGGCGGGGCTCGAGAATGTGAATGAACGGAAGGAGATCTATGAACCCGTGCAGGTAACAGAGAGGGAGCCTATCGATTAAAGGGGGCTGAGAGGAAAAGAGAGCACGGAGATTGGAGATTTTTACTATTTGATCGAGTGAAGTAGTTTAAAAAGAAAATGAGTGGCAAATGACAATTAAAAAGGAAATGAGACGGGTATAGGTTGTAATGAATGAGCGCCAGCATAGCTTTTTTCCTATTATAGACTACATCGCTTCGTGTCTTACAACTGGTACACCCTGCATTTACCTGAGCTTCATTATCTCTTCTTTTTGGTTTTGAGGAGCGTAATTTCTGCGTTCACACGCCGCAATTCATCTTGGAGCGATTCAGTCAAGGGCCTACCTTGCTGGACGCCCACCCCTGGCTCGTAACCTCTCCTCTTTCCACTTTTCTTGCTTGCGTCTTCGCCTTTTGACTCCTTTACTTGCTGCTGCTGTTGCTGCTGCTGCTGGCACCGCTGCTGGTGCCGTCGCTCCCGTGCCTCAAACAAATCCAATAGCTTTTGTCGAGAAACCTGTAGCAGCGCCGGTGACGGCCAGGGCTGTCGCTCTAGGAGCTCGGCATCGGGACCTACCGCTAGGAGAACGAATCGAAACGGAGGAGTTGGAGGGGAGGAGGAAGAGAGGCTGAGAAGCCAGGTGACCGGGCGTTTGCAGAGCGGGCAGGACGGTCCTTGGTCATGCGAGGATGAATGGTTAATGGACAACCAGCAGGTGATGCACTTCTTGCAGAATATGTGGGTGCAATCGGAGGTGACAACGACAACGGGCACGGTGTGTTCCTCCAGGCACACAGCGCATGAGAGGTCGATATCCTCATTCTCCCCGGCAGTTATATTCGAATTAATAGTCTTGTAGGTTAAGAGTTTGGTCTTAAGGTATGCTGCGTGGAGTTGTGGAGTTTGAGGTTGGTTCTGCTGGGCGACTTCCTGTGGTGGCGATGCTCCCAGAGTTACTGCGGAAAGCAATGCTCCATCTCCTGCTTCAAAAGGAGCAAAATTCATCTTGAGAGGGCGCTTGTCTGGTGGGGGAGGGCCACGCAGGAGGAGAAAGAGGGGATGGGCCACCTGGAAGAGGAAGAAGAGGGTTTAAAATCGGTAAATCTAAGAAGGGAACCCATCTCGGATCGAGGGTGTTGGAAGGGTGGGGAGGTCGTGAGGGATGGAGGCACAAGAACAGTGAAAGAGATACACGCTCCACCACCTACCTTTTCAAAACCACGAGGCACAAGCGTCTCCCCAGTTGTCGGGGGTCGGCGCATTCGCATGCTGTCGTGCGACCGGGGCTGCGTCGTCGTCGTCATAGTGGCCATGTCGCCCATCCTACCGAGTCCCTTCCCCTCGTCACTTTCTTCTTCGTATACTATTCCTTGGCTTTGCTCTATTAGTTGGCTTGCCAGCCTCACGGCCTCGTCACCGCGTGGCTGCAGGGCATTGAGACCAAGGTATTGCCTGAGTTGCGTGTATATGAGAAGGGTTTAATTGAAAACATGACCCACGTGCAGGCAACGCAATCGAAACGAGGACCTCCTATATCATCAACATCATTCTTCTCCCATTCCATGAGACTTTTCTCATTCGTCGCACCTATGCACATACCGAAGACAGGAGCCTCAGGCACATTTAAAACTCGTGGGGTCGGTTGTTTGGGTTCCGGAGGGAGGGAGCTTTCAGGTAAGCGGAGGGAGGGAGCTTTGAGGTGAGCTTGTGTGTGCAGGTAAGGACCTACACCAAGACAGTCCCGTGAGGACCACCTTCGTTTTCCTAGAGAGTCTTACAGCGCACAGTCACCATCAACTCACCACCACAGCGACAAGCCCAAGCTGTGGAGAAGCGGTGGGGTGTGGAAGCAACGCTTGTGCCGGCAGCAGGCCACCAGCTAGGTCTCTTTTGAGAATTGCCTCCTCCTCTCCACACCTCCAACAGACGCTCCCACCATGTTTGAGAAATCCTTACAAGACCTGGTCAAGGGCATCCGCAGTCACAAGCATGACCCATCTGCATTTATTTCTCAGTCTATTCAAGAGATTAAGCAGGAGCTTCGGAATGTGGATCCTTTTGTCAAGGCCCAGGTAGGAGGGAGGGAGGGAGGGAGGGAGGTAGGGAGGGTAGGAAGTAATCAAAGAAATACGTACCACAACCCCTTAAACTCACCTCTTAATCTACCTTTCCCAACTCTTCAAGGCCGTCCGCAAACTCACTTATCTTCAAATGATGGGCTACGACATGTCCTGGGCCTCTTTTGCTGTCGTCGAAATCATGTCATCCCCGCGCTTCGCTCACAAACGCATCGGCTACCTTGCCGCCTGTCAAACCTTCACTGACACTACGGACGTCGTCCTCCTTACCACCAACCTCCTCAAAAAAGAATTTCAATCCCCAAACCAATATGAAGTGGGCCTTGCCGTCAACTGCCTCGCCAACATTGTGACCCGCGACCTGGCCAGGGACCTCATCGGAGACATCGTCGGTCTTATCGGACATTCCAAGCCCTACGTTCGAAAGAAGGCCGTTCTCTCCCTCTACAAGCTTTATATTAAATACCCCCAAGGCCTCCGCTTAACTTTTGAACGCCTCAAGGAAAAACTGGAGGACCCCGAGAGCGCCGTAGTCTCGTGTGCCGTCAATGTCATCTGCGAACTGGCCCACAAGAACCCGACGAATTACCTGGCGCTGGCCCCCAAATTCTTCCGCTTGCTTACCACCAGCAGCAATAATTGGATGCTGATTAAAGTTGTCAAGCTTTTGGGGTCGCTTGTTTCGGAAGAACCACGCCTGGCACGAAAGCTGTTGGAGCCCCTCGCGACAATCATTCAAAACACCGCCGCTAAGTCTCTCCTGTATGAATGCATCCACACCGTCACCCTTGCCCTGCCATATGCCCGAAAACCGGGGGATCAAAGCAACACGGAGGGAGGGCGGAATTTGCAGGCGGTTGTGGCATTGTGTGCTGACCATTTGAGGCAATTCGTGGAGGACCCGGATCAGAATCTCAAGTATCTAGGGTTGGTTGGATTTGTGGATTTGATGAAGAGTTTTCCGAGGACAGTGGTGGAACATAAGGAGTTGGTGTTGCAGTGTTTGTCGGACGATGATGTGACGATTCGAATGAGGGCATTGGAGTTGCTGACGGGGATGGTGACTCGGCGGAACTTGACGGAGTTGGTGCATAAATTAATGCAGCACGTCTTGCTCGCCGAAGGCCCTTATCGAGATGAGATCATTCAGAAAATTCTGTTTATGTGCTCAAGAGACAAATACGCGTATTTGTCTGATATCCCTTGGTACGTTTCTGTGCTTGTTGATTTGGCGTACGTCCAAGGTCCGGTCCACGGGCCGCTAGTAGCAGCGCAGTTGATCGATGTGGCGGTGCGAGCAGAGGCGGTGAGGGGATATGCAGTGAAATGCATGCTGGGACTGTTGAGGGATTCAAGTGAATTGTTTCTGGGGCAGAGTCAGGCGACGATGGCCCATGTGTTGTATGCAGCTGGGTGGATCATAGGGGAATATGCGGATAAATTACCCAGGCAGGGGGGGGGGGGGGACGAGGACGAGGATGAGGACGAGGAGGGTCAGGAAGAGGGGTTTCCTGCTGCTTCTGCAGCAGCAGCTGCGGGTACAGCGAAGGTCTTTGCGCAGGTCTTGGCGGCGTACTTGGATCCGAAGGTGACCAATTTACCGGAAGACGTCCAGGTAGTATATATGCAGAACGCGCTCAAGGTGCTGGCCGTTGCGACTAGGCATGTGTCAGACGACGACGAGCTGGAGGGGTTGTTAATGATTTTGCGTGTGCGGTTGCCATTTTTTCTTCAGAGCGTCCATATTGAGGTGCAGGAACGGGCAACGACTTTGAAAAATTTGCTAACGTGTTTGGGGGTGTTGCCGAAGCAACCCGGAGGAGGAGGAGAAGGAGAAGGAGAAGGAAAGGAAGAGGCTGGAGAAAGATGTGAGAGAGGATTAAAAAAGAGAGGAATGCAAGACGGAAAGGGGCAAGCGGTGAATCTACTGGGGATGGATTTAATGGGCAACGAGGATGACACGAACGCCGACGGTAGCACCACAAAACAAGACGGTGCCAGCAGTTTCATGAACCTCAACAGTAACAGTAGCAGCAGTATTAACAGTGTCCGTGCCATCCGCCTGTGCCAAGCCCTCCTTTCCGCTCTGTTCGCCGAACAGCTTCAACCCGTCAATCCGAAGGCTCAGAAAAAGGTGCCCGTTCCCGAGGGTCTCGACCTGTCATCCCCCCTCGACCCCTCTGGCTTATCCGAATTAGAGGCATATACAGGCGGCTTTCCTTGTGATCCCGATCTAGCTAGAGTAACCTTTACACACGTCTTTGTCGCGCCAGAGCCCGTTATAGAAGAGAGAGGAAAGGAAGGAGGGAGGGATGAGATGGAAGCGGCGTTTGGTTCCCCCCGTCGTTTGCCACGGGGAGGGAGGGAGGGAGGGGGGATTTATGTGGAAGCAAGCTCGCCTGGGTATCAGCCGGGCGATGTCTCGAGACAAAAGTGGCAGACAACTCCTTTTTACCTCACCTCGACCAGTGTTGCTGCTGGAGACGGAGAAAATGGAGGCGAATCAGAGGTCACCCCTCCCTCTTTTCACCTGACAGCGGCGGATCTGGAAGGGCGAGGCCGCCGACAGCGGGGGGAGGGAGGCAGGGAGGAAGGGAGGAAGGGCAGGAGGAAGAGTGGAATGAAGGGGGGCCATAGGAGAGGGCAGCCGTCAGGAAGTTCTGATAGTATTTCGGGAGGAGCGGTTTTGGTACTAAGGGACGAGGTGATGCCTGAGGGAGCCGTGGATAGTGATTCGGAGAAGGGGGGGGGGAAGAATGGGAAGAGGGGGGGAAGAAAAGGACACGAGGAAGGGGAGGAAGAGGAAGAGGAGGAGAAGATGGATCTGAAGGACGTGGATATCACGAAGCCGTTACGACCGCATGAATTCATGCCGCGGATGGAGCATCGGGTTCCTGCTGCTGCTGCTACTCCTACTCCTCCTCCTGCCAAGGAAAAGAAGGGCAAAAAGAAGATGAAGGAGGGAGATAGGAGAAAGAGAGGTGATAAAGGGGGAAAAGCAGCGGCGGGAGCATCCTCAAGAAGACACCACAAGGAGGAGAAGGAGAGTAAATCCTCTGCTGCCGCTGCAGCTGATTCAGCCAGCCCTTTGATTGACTTGAGAGATTTCGAGGCAGGAAACGACTCGCCTCCCTCCCTCTTTTCTTCCTCCTCTATCTCTTCCTTTGCCAAGCCGAGGAATGAAAGTAAGAATGCGTTACGGCTAAAGGCGGATGCGATGGACTTGTTGCAATTCGGAAATAGCTCGCCTTTACATCCACCCACTACTACGGCTGGTGGTGAAGCAGCTGCTACTGCCTCTTTCTTAAGAGGAGAGGAAAGAGGTGAAGAGGGGGGACGGGTATTAGGAAGGGGAGGAGGAGAGAAAGTGACGGAGCAACGGCGGAAGGAGAAAGGTAGCGGTAGTAGCAGGAGGAGCAGCGGAAAGAAGAATAGTAAAAGAGAAGAGTCATTGTTAGATCTGAATGGTGGAGGAGGAGAAGGAGGCGAAGGAAATGGAGGAGCAGCGGGGCCAAGCAGCTTTTCAAGGTTGCGTTTCCCCTTGATCAAGGTCGCAGGGCTCCGAATCGATTACAGCCTAGCCCTTGACGTGGACCACCATCAACTCACGGTGCACTTTCGTGTGAAATACCCGTCTACTTCTTCGTCCTCCTCCGCTATTTCTGACCTTCGGCTGTATCTCAGGCCCCTCCCTCCCGGCTTCACCTCCCCCCTCTCTATCGGAGGACTCTCCATCGGAGGAGGGGCCGGCGTGATGATCAGCAAGATCGCCCCGGGAGAGACCGCCAAGGCCTTCCTCAAGCTCCGCTTCCCTCTCCAGGTCCCTCCCTCTACGTTGACGATGCCCTTCGAGATGGATCACACCGGAGGAAAAGAGGGAAGGGGAGGAGGAGATCTTCTCGTTCCTACCAGTCCAGCCCGTGCGAAGAAGGAGCGGGGGGAGTTGGTGCTGCCTGCTTGCGCATTTTTGTGTCCTGGTCACCTATCGCCGTCTGGATTTATGTCGTTGCTTTCTCTGGGGCAGGTGCAGTGGCAAGAGGCGACTGTGCGTTTACCCCTTCGAAGCCGCAGCAGTGGTAGTAAAAAGCGTGGTGGTGCAGAGGGATTTGATGCGGTTGTTGCTCATCTGGCCACATTTTTCCAGTCGCAGATTGTTGAGACCACCCCACCGGCAGCGGCTGCACTGTATTCGACGGTGGTTGGTGGGAAGGAAGGGGGGCAGGAGCATCATGTCGCGCTGCTGGCCAAATTTGTGGATGGGGGGGAGATGGTAGAGATTGCATTGAAGAGTGATATGCCTGGGTTGGCAGGAGTACTTGCGGCGGAGGCGAAGGCTTTGTGTACATTTTAGATCATGACGAAGGAAGGAGGGATGAAGGCAGGGAGGGAGGGAGGGAGGAAAGAAGGAAGGGCGGGAAGAGTGCATGTCGCACAAATAACAAGAAAGCAAAACTAGAATGTAGGTCTTGTTTTGGAGGCATGCTCACATCTACTCATCTTCTCAGTGCAGATCGATCGATTGTTCTTTTCCCCCTTTCTTCTTTCCTGTCGTCGTTTCCTGTCGTCGTACTCTTTCACACTGGCTTATATTCGTCACTACATTCTTGTCCCCTACCGAGATTTCTGCTCTTCTTCTGCGGGTGTCACTATCTCATGTTCTTGTCAGTCGGTTCTCTTGTTTCGTGTGAATGGTGGTAGAAAACAATATAAACAACGGGTTTGCTTCCTTCCCTATTTGCTTGCTTGCTTCAGGCAAAGCGATGGGAAAATGAGGACGATGTAAAATAAGTGGGTGGGTGCTCAGCGACATGGAGCATCTCAACGCAGAGAGGGGTGCGGTCAACAACGGCTCACCGAAATCATGGATACGAAAGAACAAAGGGTTGGAATGTCATGCAAATCTGTCGCTGGGATCATTGAAGATCGAGCCCCTTCCACCCCCCCGTGTCAAAGAAAGCCGCACTCAAAACTTTCTTCATTCCTTACTCCGCTCTCCCTCTCCACTTCATCATTCCTTTTTTTTTTACTCCACCTCCATCCAATTTGGTTCCATTCCCAAGAAAAATCCATTTTTTCTCGCTTTTCCCACGGCCTTGGCTACCGTCTCGGTATTCCTTCCTTTGTAGGCAGTCTGCCACAACGCATCATCTCGAGCAGCAACAACGCCATTCTTTGCCTTGATCCATTCGACCAGTTGATCAGCTGTTCCCGCGCCCGTGCGCCCGACAACGTTGCTCTTGAAGAGTGTGTCGCGTAGGACATCTAGAGGGAGGAAGGCAGGGAGAAAAAATAGGTGGAAAGGAGTGGAAACAATGAGTGGAAAGTTTAAAATATTGAAGAAAAGAAAGAGCATAAATACATGGAAGGGATGGAGAGCAATCAATCCCATCACTCATTTCCTCGCTTACCGATATTGACATGAGGCAATCTGCAGTTGCTGCTGGGCTTGAACATGTCTGCATACTCCAAGCGCAGCATCTCACACGCCTGGGTGATGATATCTTTTTCCGTCGCATCCGCCATGTCGGGCATGTCAATGATGGAGACGGGCTGATGATGAAAGGAAAGGGAGGAGAAGGGAGAGGAGTGGACAGAGAAAGGATAGGGTAAGTTTAATCATGTGAAGAGTAATGAAAGAAAGCGTCTCGCACGTTGCGGAATGAAATCACAGGGACGGGCTGGCGGTGTGGGAAGAACCAGGGGAGAGAGAGGTGGTGGGTGAGAGAGTTTATGCGTATCGCAATGATTTGACCCTCACATATATGAAAATCATCATGCATCAACTTTGCCCTTCTTCTTTTTCACTCTCTCCTCAAAACGTACCTGCGCCGTGTTAATCTCAGTAAACAATCGCTTCACTTCCTCTTCCGCCTTCACTGGGAAAACTTCCACCAATATCAAATGTGCCTCGGGGATCAGCACATCACTTTCCATCAGCATCTTCAACGCCCCCAACCGATGCTGTCCATCTAACAATCCAATCTTATCTCCCATCTCGTAGACAGTGAGGGATCCAGGAAGTGTTAGAGCTTTCCCATCCCTCAGCTTCGCCTTGATGTCATTGGCCAACAATTGCGCACGCTCGGCTCGATAGATACGCTGCTGTTCCCAAACAGGAATTGTGGCAAGTTTCTGGACGCTCGTGCAATAAATCTTCTTGTAAACCAGGTCTTTGACCAGCTCGCCGAAGACGGGGTGCAAGACCACCGGCTGCTGCTTGATCAAGACTTGCTGGTGTTGCTGAATCCCAACTTTTTCCGCCACCCAGCCGGTGATCTCCGCAACCTCTTGCTGAGCTTCATTCCGTCCCGCGCGAACCTCGTCAAGGATAATGTTGCCCATGTCAAAGAGACCGCGCAGGCCCGGGTAAAAGTCCAAATTCACATTACCGACATGCAGGCGGGAAGAGGTCTGGCGGGAAGAGGAGGGAGATGAGGACAGAGGGGAACTGGAAGGCACAAATGCCAGGGCAACCCGCGCCAACACGGTGGCGGCAACCAAAACCCGGAATCCAGGGGTGTACGGCATAGTTCTGGAATGTGATTTGGGATTTGGGTTGTGCGGTTGAGTGACGGGCGAAAGAAAGCGTTTCGGGCGATAAGGGCCAGGGAGTGGCGGGTAGATGGAGACCAAGACGCAGCAGTGGTAGCGCATTTCAGGGATTTTCTACTCGTGCTCGCCCTCCTCCATCTCCTACTTCTGCTGCAGTCTGTGGAGTACAGTGTTAGCGGGAGTGCTGTGGTAGGACGGCGTCGAGTTAAGCAAAAAAGAACATTGCCAAATCTGATCGCGGGGAAATCTTCGCGCCCTCCCTCTTGGCCCGGTGCTTGGGCCAAGCAGCTTGGCCCAAACGCACACATTTCACATCACTGTATTCGGAGTCTACCCTTTTGGCGCCTGTGCTAAGTAACCTTCCTAGTCCATCCTCCACAACGCACAGGCACACAACCCAGCTAAACCGCAGCTAAATCACCTCCCCTCCCTTCGTCGTCATCTTTGTATCTAAAGGCTTCAGTCGCGCGTTCCGCTACACTCCTTTCTTCTCAATTTAGCCACAATGTCACACAACCTCTTTGACGACACCTTTGTCATAACAAGCCTAAACCCGCACAAGAAGCGCTTTGCTCGAGGTAAGGAGGACAAGGGCACAGAAACGGCACAGGGGCTGAGAGGAGGCTGGTGAGAGGGTAGGGCTGGGAGGAGAGCTCGTTGCACACTGTTCTCTGTGAGCCGAGCATTACCATGAGACTGTGCCAAGTGATGGCGGAGATGAAAGTGTGTTTAGTTCGATGGCTCTACGAAGCTATCAGGGCATCACGCGGTACGGGAGGCGAGAAATGGGACAATTTTCTCCAAACACCCACGCACTAATACCTCGCGAACATATCGACAGTTGATCGATTGGTGGGCAAGAGCACGCTGTTCGAGATGGACTTGTTGCTAGGTGAGGATTTTTTGTTGAGATTTGCGGGTGTTAGTTTGGGGGACCGGCGAGTCAGTTTTTTCTTGTATCCTTCCTTAGTTATGCCTCTTCTTTCCCCCATCCGCCTACGTAAACAATATGCACAGATATTAATAGCGAGATTTATACCGTCAAGCAAGGCGACGAGATTGCGCTAATGTTGACGCAGTAAGTGCAAGGATAAGTGGAGAAAGAGACTGGAGGTGTCAATTTGTGAGACTTTTTGTTGAAGTATTTTGTTGTTTTTTTAGGGGGTCCCAAGAGTAGCCTTCAGACTTCAATATTCCTGCCGATCTTTGTCTGTCATTGAATGTCCTCACTCTGTATAATTTGCTTCGTTTTCCAGCTTTCTCCGCCCTTCATTTTGACACATTCACTCATCCATACCCCCGGCTCCGTTTTCTCATTTCTCTCCCGCTAAACAGCACGCCGTACAGCGACGGAAAGCCTGATCCAAAAGAGTACCAGCACGACATGTCGGTACGTTTTTCGTGTGCTTTATTATCTGTAGACAGCCGGAGCGGGCCATTTTAGGTTGATCCAGAACAGAGCAAGGAGAAAGGAGGGTTTCTTACGTCTCTTGAATCATTCTTTTCCTTTCTTTTTTCCAGTCAACGCTTATGGACCAGTACGACTACGTTACATACGGCAAGGTCTTCAAGATTGAATCAGTGGCATCAGGCGGGGTAGCAGGAGGAAATAAAGAACCCAAGGTGGCCATCATGATTTCGTTCGGTGGCCTGCTTATGAAGCTTTCAGGGGATCAAAAGTAAGACGGTACCTTGCGTGCGTGGTAGCTGGAAATGAGGATGGGTTGCGTGTGTGTAAATTTGGGGTTGATTTGCTACGGTGACCTCCAGGAGAAACAAGGCGGAATTGTCGTGTCGAACGATCGTTTTTGCCGATAGCATGTCCAAAGGGACACTTTCAATTTCGATTTTTTGTTTTTCTCACACGTACATCACACGCACACACACCTTTGTACAATAGGCACGTGGCTCGAATTTCTATCGACAGTCCCATCTACTGCTTCGTCCGCAAGACTAAGACTAACAGAGCAAGTTAAGGAAGGAGGGAGAGATTCGAGATCTCCATATACATAGTCCAAAACAAAAAGAAACAAATTTGGAAAGTCAGGTTTTAAGAAAACAAGCTCTGCTTGGCTTGGCTACAAAATGTACATGTGGTTGTGCTGTAAGTATAACATAATTAATTTTGGTGTATTATTGTTGTTGGGAGGGTAACTGCTCCAGATAAATATATTTCTAAGACTGGAAAAGGGGGAAACTGGCAAGAAATTGACGAAATTTGTGTTTTTTCTAAACCCTTAGACTTTGCGAGCACACTGTCTCCTCCCTCGATCACACACACACACACACACTTCCTCTCTCTGCTTATTGCACTCTGAGAATTGTATTTAAATGTTGGTAGCTTACATGCGCGCTATGGCTTCCTTCTCTTCTTTATATTCACCAAAAGTCCATTACGATACACAACTATCATCACGCCTAAACCTCTACTTCTCATTCTTCGTCTTTCTTAACCCTTCCTCCTTCTCCCACTCATCCTTCCAATGCTTCAAATTGTTCTCGTCAACAATACTCCTCAATTTCATGAACAACTCTGCCTTAATCTTCTTCAAAGACGCATCCTTCGCAACATTCCTTGTCTCACACATATCAAAGTTACCCTTCTCATTACACCGTGGATCCCGATGATCATACAATTCTTCCCCTCCCAAGGGTTGCCCCCACTGCGGCGCACGCGATGGCGCATCAAAAGGCACCCACACAGTATACCGCCACTCATCCGTCCGCATCGAGTATCCCATGTATACCCGCTCATTAAGTTCGTTCCACTCCCAATTTCCTCCCTTACACACCTCCCACTTCAGATAGTTCACCTTCTCCACCTTCTCACTCCCGCATCCTGAACTACAACAACGCGCAATCTGAGTCATCGCGAAATCCTTTACAGACCCCATGGCCGGATCCGCTAAAATAGGAACCAGACTTTTTCCTTCCAACGGCGGAAACAATCGCCCAGCAGGGTCAGGCAAGCCAGCCATTTCAATCAACGTTGGGAAAATATCCACATTTTCAGCCAGGGCCGAGGCATTCGTCCCAAAACTTTCTGGGAAGTCTGGATCCCGAATGATAAGAGGCACTCTCGCATTGGTTTCAAACAATGTCCGTTTATCCCACATCCCGTGATCCCCAATGTTCATCCCATGGTCTACACAAAAAACAATAATCGTGTCCTCTACCAATTTCAACCGTTCCATCTCGTCTAGCAAGCGTTGAATCTGATGATCTAGAAATGAAATGGAAGCATGATATCCCCTTACATTCTCCCGAATGGCATCTTCAGGAACACCTCCGTCCGGGTTCGCCAAATACCTTTTCGATGAATCAGGCAACATGCCGATTTCAGCAGGGTTGATATCCCCCGTTGCTACCACAGGGGCATCAACAGGCCAGGTTGAATGGGGGGTCACGGGCACGGGCACTTTGTCATATAAATCCCAGTATTTCTGGGGCATGTGCCAAGGGCGGTGCGGTTGATGGAAGCCGACACCCAAGAAAAAGGGCTGGGTGTCAATGGCGTCAGCGGCGCCTTGCATGAGTGAGATCCCTTCCGAAGCGATACGAAAGTCCCAATACCGCTCTTCTGGCCAATTTTTGTCCGGTTGGACAGATGCATTCATCATGCTATAATTCTCGTCTGTGCCACTATTCCAATCATCGGAGTTTGGAGGGAAATAATCATTGTGAAAATCATCCAGATATGTCGACGTCCAATGCCAGAGCTTCCCCGTCCCCAACACCTTGTACCCGCCCTCTTCCTTGAAATATCTGAAGATGTTGCTGTACTTGTGCGGTACTATACTCTCAAATAACCACGTCTGTGTCGTATCGGGTCTCCTCCCAGAAAGCATGGAGTCGCGCGAGGGGTTGCAGATGGGGTCTTGATTGTAGTTCCGTTCAAACACCACCCCGCCCTTGGCCAGGCGCTCGATCCCAGGGGAGATCACTGGTTTGTCGTACACGCTCAATGAAGGACGCAGATCATCCGTCATGATGAATAGCACATTTTTCTTCCTGGTCTTGTCGCGGTCCGTGCGCGCTGCAAAAGGATTATCGCGGCCGGCGTAGGGGTTGGCGAGAGACAACAGGTCCTCTCCATCTTCTTGCTTTCGCGACGGAACAGGTGGAGCATGTGCCTTAAGCCCGTAGGTCGCGGCAAAGCTGTTGTCAACTGGTTGCTGTTCTATATTGCCAGGGCTGCTCTCTCGAGCTTGGGTCCCGGTTCGGGATAATGTGGGATCCATGTAAATGTGGAGATGCAGGATGCACATGGCGACGGCTAGTCCTACGACTGAATAACGGATGAAGGGCCCCCTGCGATGGCACCAGAGATCGGGGCAGTAGTGCCATACCCTACGAGAGGGGCCGTCCAACGGCATATTCTGTGCATGGAACCACACAAATGTATAGTTTTTATGTTGCGTGAGTTGTGAGTATACGGGATTTGGATGATGATGTGCATAAGCCAAGGCGGCCTTGCTTGTCGCTTGAGTTGTCGGCGGGGAGCTAGATGTTCAGCCGTCACCACTACGTAAGTCAAACAACACCATTGCCGGAAGCGTCTGTACAAGAAGGGCGGCAGGGCCTGCCCTGCGGGGGGAGAGAAAATGTGCCGGTCATGGGCCGCAAGGGCCCGGGCTTCCCAATTCAGGGAACGATAGAAAGACTGACATGACAGACGGTAGACTACATCCCCTTAGATGGCACATTTTCTCCTGGCCAGCTCAGGGGGATGAAATCACTTATCCTCCTCCCTCTCTTTGTGCGGGAAGGTAGTGATGTGTGCTGTCTTGGCCGTCCTGATTATTTTCGCCAACAAATGCATCGATTGCAGCGATGTTCACTCTCAGCGATGATGTTGTGTGGTGTTCACCTGCCCCATTACTCCGCCTATCTCATATTCCACTCCTGCCGTTGAAAAACACGGTCACAGGCACACGACATTAGCTATGAGCAACAGAAGGCGACCTCGGCCCGTGCAGGACGGGGATAATGAGGACGCGGGGGACGAGGACGAGGGGAACCGGCCCGACTTGCTGGACGAGGACGAGCAGGCGAGGCTAATCGCAGAGCTGCGGCGGAAAGGGGAGGAGCAAAGTCAGAGTACGCGGGTAAGATGGGTGGTCGGATAGAAGGACGGTGGGAGGGGCAAAGCATTTGGTGAGAATGTGCTGCAGCTGAGAGAGGATACGACAGTTCCGCACGCTATCCTTTTGTTCCATCGATTGTCGGATGTCTACCTGAAAGGCAGGTAGATGGTAGTGGTAGAGAATTTTCTCCACGCGAGATCAGGCTTAGATAGTCATAGTCCTACTATTTTCCTTCTTTCCTTTCTCCCATCCTGCAGTTGCCTTTCCTTCTTCTGCGCTCATCTCCTTTGCCATTTCTCCCTTGCCTACTTTCCCCTCACGCAGCGGCTATTCCAAGCACTGTATGTTTTGTTGCTCCTGGCCTTCATCTACTGCACCGCGATGACACTGACCATGCCCTACTTCCTCGAGCACCAAGCCTTTTTCAAGTCTGCCGTCTCCCCCTTCAGCTTTCTACTCACATATTTCGCAGACGTCCAGTGTGTCGTCGCGGCGATTTCGGTGTTTGCGGTACGTTTATTGGAGCCTGGATGGATTGATTTGGATGATGTTGTCGGTTTTCAAACCTCGCTCCTAACCACCCTCTTCTATCTTTACACACAGGGCCGACCAAACAAGACCCTCCTCTTCCTTGGCTTCGGCGTTGGCGTTCTAAATCTCATCGCGTGGCTCGGGTATGGAAGTAAATGTAAAATCGTATTTTACACGTCTTTTTTAAATGTTTTCTCTTGGTCTTGTTCTTTGGTCTTGCTTTCTTGGTCGCTTCTTGCTGATCTTGTGCTGGTGCAAGGAAACTTTAGACGGAAAAGAAAGGGAGGCCACCCACATCTTCCCGCCCCACACTAACATGCGGCACTTTGATCCCTTACTCCGCACCTTCATCACCCATACGATTACAGCGTCTTCTATCAGTACTCACCCTACCCCGCCATTGGTTTCTGGTGGCTCCCTGTCACTGCTCTATTCGTCCTGGCCGTTTCCCTACATGTGGATAGGGACTTGCGGAGATTGACGAAAGAGATTGATTTATTGGATGAGCTCAAGTATGATTATAAAAAGGTTTGAGGGAGGCGGGACGAAGACACGCATGTGTGTGTACATAGACAAATACAGACAGCAAAATCGGCGTTAAATGCAGAAAGAAAAAGTGGAAAGGTAGTGAATCGTAGCCGCAAAAAGTAGGTCGTAGCGAGCGGTCAATTGTCTCAGCCAGGCTTTTTGGTTTTTTTTTCAACTCCCCGTCGTTGCCTTTGTTTCTTCCTCTTTTGGCCTTTTACACACCAAGCGTACACACCACACTCTACGCTCCACTTTCTCATCTCTTTCCTCTCTGTGCGCTATTTAATTTCATTCTTCTCAACCCTTCCCTTCTATGCGTCCATGTCGTCATCCGGCGCGCCCCGCACGTACAACACGTTGTTGCATCTATCACGTTTATATTCGTTTTCATATTCGTGGGAAGGGGTGGGTATGTGTTTGAGTGTGAGCGAGCAGGAAAGGGAGGGGGTGAGACGTCGATTCTTTTTACTTAGCGTTGCCTTAGCGACCCTCCCTTTCCTGCTCCTGCTCTCCTCTTTCTCCTTACACCCTGTCTCCTATTTCTCCTTTCACCCTGTCTCCCTCTCCTGTCTTCCTTCTTTCTGTTCTTCATACCTGATGAGCACCTCCCCCAAATTTCCCATCATAGCTCCATCAATCCATTCCTCTGTATCTGCCAGCTGCACGTTGTAGTAGTTATCGACAGACAAAAGGATGCCTAACGTGGGAAAACAAGGTAAGGAACAAATTGATTTGAGTAGGATGGTCTTCATAGCACGGCGGGGAGGTGCAGATAAGAACAAAGAGGGCGATTACATGCACGCATGTCGGCAGGGTATGGCACCATTGATCGCATTAGCTGTGAGATAATACGCCGGCGACTGGCAGGATGGTGGTGGTGTCCTGCTAAGATGGGAGGGAAGGGAGAAAGAAAGGTACATTCACAGAGCCAGAAACACCATGACATACCCTTGTACTCCATGCCCCACTTAAGCTTGATGAAGACTGGCTTGCCTGTTAGGCCTTGCAGGAAGGGCTTGGGGTTCACGAGCACCTATAAAGTGATAGAGTGCGAGTGGGGAGTCGGAAGGCGTGAGCGTGGGAGGATAGTCTGTTGTTAAAATCTGTCCCAAATCCACCGCTACACTACTTACTGCCGACATTTGACCGAGGGGCTTCTGATAGGGAAGCTATTATGTTGGATGCTACCCTTTTGATTTGTGGTGTGTATGTGTGGGGTAAAGGTCAAGCAGAGTGAGCGAAAGAAAAAGTGGTGCCTTAGATGATGTGCGATATCCGTGTCGAGCAAGTGGCGACCAGTGCACGTGCCAGCCCAACGAAAACCATAGCCCCCTGGATGGTCGACAGCCAGCTACAGGAGTGGCACTTTCAGATCCTGTACGTGTGATGGTGGCAACGGAATGGGTGATAGGCTTGAGGGCTCAGGATGGTCACTCGTAATGGGAGGGCAACACGAATAATACAAGGCTCTCAGGAGCCCCTTCTCCAAAATCGCTTAAGACTTCTTGCTCACTTTACGCACCCACAACATAGGCTTAGATTACAAGATCCAGTTCCGCCGATGGATGTTGCCCTGACCTTCGCACCCTAGCCGTCGGAATCGTCCTCCCTCCTCGACTTTTATCCTCCCTCCTCGACTCCTGTACCCTACACCATGCCAGGCCTGCCTTCTCCTCCTCCGCCTCCTCCTCCTCCTACCACTACTACTACTTCTTCTTCGTCATCATTATTAGCATCATCATCATCATCGTCGGCGGCGGCGGTAATTTTTCCTTCCTCTTATGCGCATGCGCCTCCTGCGGCTGCCCTCTTTTCTCATGATTACGACGATCTTCCCATGGAGGAAATTCTCGCCATGTGTGAGCTGGCCGAGGCGGCGTCGGCTGCCGCCAACGGTGGCCTTGCTACTGCCCCTGTGTCCCTTTCTCCTCCAGTCCCCTCTGTACCAACTTCAAGCCTTGTCGTCCATCCTCCAGCACCTTCCACATCTGCCGACACGGTCCAACCCCCAACTCCCTCGATTGAAGCCCTCTTCGAGGACGTGCTTGGTCTCCCAGCCGAGCTCGCCCAAGCATATCGTCGACGGGGTGTCGCTCAGCCCTATGATTGGCAATATCAATGTCTGCGAATCCCGGGAATAGTGAGTGAAGGGCGGAATCTATTGTACAGTGCACCCACAAGTGGAGGCAAAAGCCTGGTTGCTGATGTGCTCTTGCTTCGCCGCGCGATTCGCACTCGCAAAAAAGTGTTGATTGTCCTTCCCTTCGTCGCCGTGGTCCGGGAGAAGGTAGCGCATTTTAAGAAACTCTTAATGACGTACAACGCACGTAAGAGCAAGCGGGATACGCTGAGGATTCGGGCGTTCCATGGCGGTACGGGTGGAAGGGGCTTTGGTCGGTGTCAGATTGGGGTCTGTACGATCGAGAAGGCGAACGCACTGGTGAATAAGATGATCCAGGAGGAAACGATCGGCCAATTGTCGTGTTTGGTGGTGGATGAGCTGCATATGATGGCGGATCAGCAGCGTGGATATTTGTTGGAATTACTGTTGAGGTAAGGATGCGTCAGAGAGGGAGGAACGAAGGAAAAGGGGGATATGTGTGCGTTTAGTGGAACTATAAGAATGGACGCATTGAACTCCGAAAATCACCGGAGTACTCTAGGTATGAGGACAGGTGAACGATTATCGTGCAATCTAAGGGAAACGTGTCGGTATTGTTCCGGAACCCCACTTACACACACACACTCTCTCTCTCTTTCTTTCTCTTTCTCTCTCTCTCTCTCTCTCTCTCTCTCTCTCTCTCCCTCTCTCCCTCTCTCTCTCTTACACAGCAAACTCAAGTTCTTGCAGCAACAGCAGAAGAGGGCGGTGCAAAAGCAGCCTGAAGATGCCACAACTGCTATCACCACCATCGGGATCAGTAGCTTTGCGAGTCTGACTATCCGCCCTCTTCTGGACCTACAAATCATTGGCCTGAGTGCGACTCTGCCAAACCTTGAAGAAGTCGCCGGTTGGATGGACGCTGCCTTTTTTCACACCACCTTCCGACCCGTGCAGCTTCAAGAGACATACAAGCTCGGTGACGGGCTCTACACCGCGCAGGGCAGCCTTCTTCGTCAACTCCGGCCGTGCCGCCAACCCGTGCAAGACCCCGATCACATCGTGACGCTAGTGGAGGAAACAACGAGCAAAGGCCATCAAGTTCTGGTCTTTTGTCACTATCGGAAGCACTGTGAAAGTTGCGCAGCGCTCCTGGCGGAGCAACTCGGAGAGCTGCCGGCGGCCCTTGTGATTTGGGATGGAAGAGGAGCAACCGAAGCAGGCAAGGGAAAAGAGAGTGACGATGTGGCTTCCAAGCGACAAGCCTTGCTCGATACTCTCCGCGAAAACTCTCCCACCATGCACCCTTGTTTAATGCTCGCCATTCCCAAAGGTATCGGTATCCACCATGCTGGGCTCGCAGACTACGAAAAGGACGCATTGGAGGAAGCTTTTCGGCAAGGGGTCCTATCTGTCATTGTCGCGACCTCCAGTTTGGGCACAGGTATCAATTTGCCAGCAGCCCGAGTCATCTTCCGCTCCCTGCGTGCCGGCGCTAATCGCGAGTTCGAGATATCTTCTTATCGGCAAATGGCAGGCCGGGCGGGCCGGGCTGGGAAGAGCTCTTATGGGGAGTCTATTTTACTGCTTAAACAACCCGAGGACGTGAATGAGGCCTTAAGACTAATGACTGATCCTCTGCCGCGCTTGAAAAGTTGCTTGGACCCTGAGATGGATGGAGGGAGGGCATTGGTGCGCGCGATTCTGGAGGCAATTGCGTCAGGAGTGTTGCGACAGCTAGGTGACTTGGACACGTTCTTGCACTGCATGTTAGCTGTGCGACAACGGAGTCAGAATGCGGCGGGCTTACAAGCCTTTCTGAGTCACGCTCGGAGCGCGCTGTGTTATCTGGTTGAGCATCGCATCGTGGAGGAGCAGCCACACGACCCAAACTCTGCCGCTGGGCTGCAGAAGCTAAAGCAGGAGGAGGGGGAAATTTATGAGGGCGCATCCGCCGGTGGAGAAAGCGTATCGTCAGCTGCTGCCGCACCCGCCGCCGTTGCTGCCGCTGTTTCTGTCTTTCCCACTGCTCGTGTTGCAAAGCAACTCGCGGCAACTAAATTAGGCCACGCTCTGTTCCAAAGCTCTTTTGCGCCAGATGAGGGTCTACTCGTGTTCCAGGACTTGAAGCGGGCTCGTATGCGTTTGGTCCTTGACAGTGATCTGCATTTGTTGTACTTGGTAACTCCCGTCTTTCATGGCCTCCAACCTGACTTTAACCGGCTCTGGAACATTTACGACAGGGCCCGGCGCGCAGATCCAGTGAAGGCCTTGGTGTTTGAGTTAGTAGGACTCGATGAAGCGCATTTTGATCGTTGGAGCCGGCAGCCACCATCCTCTGGCGCAGGCACCGCACTGGGCCCCTTATTGCATATTCCTGTCACGGATGCTGAGACAACAACCGCGGGGCCGAAGCATAGAGCGGGCGCTGCTGTGACTATGGGTTTCCTGGCGGATGAGCAATTGGCAATTATGAGAGCGCGGCGTCTGTGGGGGGCGCTGGCATTGCATGATTTGGTGGTGTCCGAGTGCTCGTTGGACGCGACGGCAGCGATGTACCAAGTGGATCGGGGCAGTTTGCAAGCCTTGCAGCAATCTGCCACGAGCTACGCTGGCATGGTAAAGTCTTTTCTGACGCAATTAGACTGGACATTGATGGCGCGGGCTTTGGAAAATGCGGGGATCGCGGTAAGTGGAGAGAAAGGAAAGGAGCTGGTGTCATTGATGCAAATTCCGAGGCTGGAGCTCTCCTTGGCTCGCGCACTCTATAACGCGGACGTTCAGACAGTTGCTGCCGTGGCCTCGGAGCCAGTGGAGCATTTGGCCGACATTGTTCGCAAGGTCCGGCCGTTTACGGCTGCTAAGAGTAGTGGAAACAAAGGTGTGGCAGGTGGGGTAAATCAGGACGAGCTGGCGTTTTACGACGAGGCGGCGCATCGGTTACGGGATGTCGCGCAGTTTGTATTGACGCGGGAGGAAAAGCATCGTAAGACTCGGCTGGAACAGCTGCAGGAGAAATTGGGAAATGAGATGCACGATGATTCGACGGGCGAGAGGGTCGACCCAGACTCATCGTCGGACTCTGGTGACGACGTCGTAACTAGCGCAAATGTTGCGCTCGACAACGGTATTGTGAGTCATCTCTCAAGCTACCAGTCAACGATACCATTTCAGTCTGTCCGCTTCAGTATTGGCAATGACGGTGGTGGCACGGGCAGCGGCTTGTCTACGATTTGTCAAGTCCAGAGCATGCGCTCTGATATTCCCTCAAAAACCTTTTTCGAGACGCCTGTGGCAGTTCGAAAAGCGGCCTTGCGTCCTGAGGACTACCCCTTGCACCTCTGCGTCCGGACCCCAACCCGCACCCCTTCCTCTCCCGGTCAATACCTCTACATACCTCAAGTTCCCTCTGATTGCTCGGACCAACAGGCGCTGCGCCTGCCTGCGCACGAGGTGTTCACAGCACCGGGTGGAAATGGTGCGAGAGGGCGTTTGCAAGATGGACCGCGTGGAGTTGAATTTGTCCCGGAGGGTTTGTTGTTTCCCTCTGCATGCGTGTCGGCTGCGGAATCGCACGCCTTTTCGGACTTGACGGCGTCGTGGAGCAAGGCCTCTTGCTATTCCCTCATGCTACATTTTCGATCTCTGCCGTCCCTGAGTGGTTGGGATGAGCGCATACCCCCTTCATCGTCGTTTTCGTTGGACACTTCTGGCTTTTGGCGGTACGCGACCAAAACCACTCCGTATCCTGTAATGGCTGGCAAACGGCAACATGCCTTTTACAATCCGCGGGATGAGAACGTCATCCTGTGCGGTGTCGCTATTTCCTTGGATGGCCGACGCTCTACCTACTGCTGGCTGCCACCCCCTTTTTCGCCCCGTCCCTTTGAGCGTTTTGCGTGCTTGGGCGACGAAAAATCTTTTCCGGATGGACGTGGAGCTACGATTGACAGTGGCGCTGATGCTATTGCTGGTGCTATAGGACAGGCGGAGGCGACCAGCAATTTCAAACGACCGTATTCTGCCTACGTAGCAAGCCCCGCCCCTGCTAGCTTGCAGACCCTCCCCGAGAAAAATATAACGTTGGTGTTCAGCTTCTTGGGGTATGCGCCATGTCGATCTGCTGGTTCCACCACCGACCTGCACGGTGGCCGGGGTCTAGATTCAAGGCAGCCCTATCACCTCAAGCAGCAAGCCGCCCCGCACCTGTACAGCAATCCCGCCATGCTGATCTGTCGGCGCTGGAACCGCATGGGTTGCGCCTGGTTCAACAAGCATGTAAGTCTCCGAGGCTGGGAGCGCGTCAAGTGGCTATTGGCACAACAAGGTCCTGTTAAAATTCTTTGGGACGCACCCATGGTTCTGGCCGCTCTCCGAGAGCGCAACATCATGGTGGCAGGACCGCTTGAGGACCCCAAAGTCGGGCTCGCACTGCTAGGCCAAGATAGATTGAAGAGCGGGCCGGCTGGAGCATCTCACAGTGGTCCATTGCAGCTGTTGGAGCTACCGCCAGGGTGCGAGGAGCGGCATGTGGAGCTGGTGGCAGCGCAAGCCGCGGGACTGTTGCAATTGGGGGCAGCGGTGGAGGAAGACCTGGCTGCACACCAGCTTCTGGAGCCCTTTCGGTTGATCGAGATGCCGCTGGCGCCTGTTTTAGCGGAGATGCAATTTTACGGCATGCGCGTGGACCGTTCATGGTTTCCGGGCGTGCTGCTGGCTATACAGGAACGCCTCTTGTTGCTGCAAGACCTAGCAGACGCCTTTGGGGGCTTTCACCTCAATCTCAATTGTCAAGACTCTGTTCATCATTTGCTTTACGTCGCACTGCGTTTACCCCCGCCGGCCAAGTGGAGCAAAAAAACAAATGTGTGGGGCGGAAAAGGGCATTCGAACAAAACAGTGCTAGGGCCTGTGCAGTCGGATTGGCTCGAGAGCATGACGAACGCGTCTCCCGCCGTCAAGATAGTTTTAGAGTGGCGACGACTAAGCAAGGCGCTTCAGAACCTACAGAAGCTGCGGAGCTGCACTCGCCTTCAACCATTGCTGGGGAGTCATCGGGTCCGCTGTCGGTTGGATCAGTGTGGAACGGCGACGGGACGCATCATTTTAAGCGAGCCGGCGATGCAGCAGGTGGCGCATGAGGTGACACTACGACAGACTGTGCGTGATACCATCCAGGACGAGGTCGAGAGCCAGACTGGGGGCAAAGGTGCTGCGAGTGCTGCAGCGCTGTCCTCGCCTCCGTTGCCACCTGAGCTCTTTACCGACGACGTGGCAGCTGCCTTGGACCCTGTCAACGCTATGCCCACTGAGAACTTGGCCGAGCCCCCTCATCGGATGCCGACCCGACAGTCCGGGCTCCCTGTAGCTGCTGTGCGAGCCGATTCGTATCTGTGGGCTTACGCACCCACGAACAAGGCCGCGGACGGAGAGATTGCTGCCCACCGTGCCACGTCACAATTTGGGACCTTGCGGTGTATCCTGAGCGCGCGAATTTCGGAGCCCTTCATGCATTACCAGCTGAGACATTTCCCACCCTTGGAGCTCACGCAGGAGCAGCAATTGTTATTGTTACCGCCGGTACAGTCCACGGTTGAGTCGACCAGCACAATCTCCGTCATGACACTAGCTGATTACTGGCGCTCCCGCGGCTTCAACTACAGCAACGAAGACGCAGCGCGAATCCGGCAGTGCGTGGTCGAGTTCCCGCCGGGGGTCGTCCTCATCTACCCTGCCGATAAGGTCTTCCGTCGACCCGACATAATTCGGGACCCTCAAGCGATCGCCCAAGCCGTCTATGATGATATCGTAACCCCTGCTGTTGCACTCAGCCCTCGCAATGCCTTCATTGCCCCCCGGGGCTGCTTGTTACTCTCGGCTGACTACTCTCAGATCGAGCTGCACATCCTGGCGCACTTTTCCAAGGATCCCTTGTTGTGTGAGGCCCTCAATAGGCATGAAGATGTGTTTCGAAGCCTGGCAGCTTCCTGGAAACGAGTATCGATAGAGAGCGTGACGCCAACCATGCGTGACGAAGCCAAGCAGCTGGTGTACGCAGTGCTCTATGGACAAAGCGTCACGGCTACCGCCCAGCTCTTCGCCATCTCCACCGTTGAGGCTGACAAGCTACGGTCTTCCTTCTTGGGCACCTACCCGGGGATTCGGAGCTTTATTGGGAGCTGCAAGGACTTCTGCAGGGCCCATGGTTACGTGGAAACGCTGTTGGGCCGTCGTCGCTACCTGCCGGGTATTCAGAGTTCCGACGCCGGCGACCGCGCGCAGGCGGAGCGACAGAGCGTCAATTCGGTATGCCAAGGCTCTGCGGCGGATCTGATCAAATTGGCCATGGTTAATATATATCATGAGCTGGAGCGCTTGCAGCATGGGGTAGGGAATGGAAGTGATGGTGGTGGAAGTGGTGGTAGTTGTAATGGTGGGAACGGGGAGAGCGGAAGCCTCGGCGATATTCACGATTGCCGCTTAGTGCTTCAAATTCATGACGAGCTTCTGTTTGAAGTGAATGAATCAATGATCTCGGAGATTATGCGAATTGTGAAGAGGTGCATGGAGGGTGCAATATGTCTGAAGGTGCCTTTGAAGGTGAACCTAAAGATTGGGCCTTCATGGGGCGCGTTGGTTGAGGATAAGGCGAAAGCTAACTGATGCGAGGTACTGTAGCATGTATATGTATGGGTGTTTCATGTACACCGCGTGTAACTAAGTGTGAATATAGAAAAAAGTCATACGAATTGCGATTCGGTTGCGTGTAGAGTTCTCTTATTACTGCTTTTCTGGAATGTGTGTTTTTTTTGTCTCTATTGTCATTTAAAGGAATTTTAAACTTGCCATTAGAAAAAAAACCTAGAGCTTACTGGGCAATCAAATGGGCAACAATAATTCTTTTGACTTGGTTGGTGTTGCGTCACCAGGAAAAAAAGTAGGCAAAAGTAAAGAAGCAAGAAACGAAATAAAGCTTAAGGCTGTTTAGAGAATACCAACCAGCGAACGAAGTCTGTTTCCTTATTGTTTGATTTATCTTGTTGTGGGTACGTTTCCCAGGACGTCCTTGTTCGCTCAATTTCCAACAGTCAAGATTTTGGAAATTTGGTTCCGCATGCAAAGTTGACATTAGTCTTCGGTGCACGTTTTCCACCATCCAGACACTTTTTTTACCATCTCTTTGCTCCCTCTGAACGTCTCCTCATTATTTATCGCGTCTATTTCCCTCAATTAACCATGCATCTTCTTTTCTATTTTCTGGCTGTCTTCCTCCTCTAATTGTCAACTCTCTCTTCATCCTTTTTGACGCAGAGAATTCAACTCTACAAGCATGGTGATGATAAACAAATAGAGCAACAAGTGAGTGTATGCATGCGGATACATGTTGACCATAATAAATTGAGTCAGCAATGAAATGACAGGACTACAAACCATGCACTCAACAAGATGTATGCGCTACTCATCCACGCATAATCCTTCTCTCCAATTGAACCCATGTACCGATGATGAGAGATGCGGATAGAAATGAAAGGTAAATACATCGACTTTCGCCGTATTCTCTTCGCTCCTTGTTGTTTACATTGATCTAACCCCTCGCATCCACTGTAATTAGCTTTCAGTGGACAAGCGTACAATTAACATAGTAATAATAATAATTCTTATATTAACAATTATTAAAAATAATAGTAGTTTGTGGTTATAATAATAATAATAATAATAATAATAATAATAATAATAATAATAATAATAATAATAATAATAATAATAATAATAATAATAATAATAATAATAATAATAATAATAATTCCGTTTCTTCTTTCTCTTCTGCTTCCGTTCGCTATTGTAGGCTATATGCCCTTGCCGTTGTGCATGCAGCCACCACACTTGTGCAACGGCTGCCTGACTCTGATGAAGGGTGATGAGGACGAACTCCTATATGTTGTTGACGGATGGAAATGCCGAATTTGTGTGTGCACATGGTATGCTTAAGGGGTCAGGCGGCTTGGACCAACGTCGACTTCGAATCCCTCCAACAAGCTAGCCAACCGACACACACTTTCCACGCATTTTGCATTCCCCATTTCTGATAATTTGCTCGTAAAAATATTGATAGGGCCACATGTCATCCTTCCTGAGCCGGCTGCGGCAGAGAGTTTTGCGTTTCAGTGTCCGGCAGCGGGACCTGCAGGTAAAAAGACAATATCTTGCGTTCCCCCAGCCCATTTCAATACCCTCCCATGCTCAAGCGCTTGCACACATGCAAGCAGAGGCTAATATGTGATTCAGAACGTGTCCTTGTTCCCTCTCCCCCTGTACCAGAGTAAGCTATTCCAAACTCTCTCCGTCCCTCTGTCCCGCCTCCACTCCATCACGGTGCCCTCCCTACCTCTCTGAAACCCTCCTCAATCAGAAAGCGCCACACTTCCCAACTGCCCCACTTTTCACAATATCTCACAGGAAAAAGCGGACATTGAAACCGCTTTGTTACTTACGTCATGGTGGAACCATATCGTGCTACAAGGGCAAGAGGACCGAAGTGTGCTGCAGCAAGAAGCGGAGCGTGTGCAAAAAATGGCGGGCTTTCAGCAAGTGAGGACCCTCAAAGAAAACCTCGACACCCAGGTCCTGCGCATGTTCAAGGCTATACACGCGGCGCGCAAGATTCAAACAGACCCAGCAAATTTATGTGAGATTTATGGACAAAGCCAGAAAGGCAGCAACGACGAAAATGACCCCACCCCTCAACATCCCCAGCACTACCAAGAAGTGGAAAATTGGCATCCACCCAAAGGCGCGCGGGGACGACAACAGGCCTCCATGCATTCGCGTGGAGGAACTGGCAGCAGGGAAGAATACAGGGGCCGTGCCGACGTGGATTCGGTGCGCAAGGCGTTGCGGCAGCAGTTGGGGTTCACGCTCCGACGAGGGCCCTCCACCATCCCCATGGCTGGGGAGGGCATTTTCCTAGAGGGCCGCGTTCGGATTGGGACGATGGTGGGTTTATATCCCGGCTTGGTTTATTTGCAAGAGCATGTGCGGAAGCCGGAGGAGGTTGCACAACTTTTCCCTGACCCGGACATGTTTTTGTTTCAGAGGTATGATAGGGTTATGGTGGATGGACGGGCAGCAGAGGAGCAACAGCCGAATGAGTATGCCTTGGCCCATCTTTGTAATCACGGTAAACCAAACGTTATGGCTTTGGCTTATGATTTCGCGCAGGATCCATTAGATTGGGGCGGGTTTCCGAAGGAATTAAGACCTTATATTCCTAATAGCTACACGCGGCCTCGTTCGTTGCTGGGAAGTCCGGATCAATCAGCGTTGATGCAGTCGGTGGTGCTGCTGACGACGACAGATGTGGAGGATGGGGAGGAGCTGTTGTTGAATTATCGGTTGAATCCGAAGCATGGTAAGGAGAGCTTGCCATCTTGGTATGTGCCCGTGGATGTGGAGGAGGACTCTCGACGGTGGGCGTGAAGAGGATACAATTAGGAGGAAGGTGGGCGGCAGGGAAAAAGGACACGTACTTGTGTAAGAGAAAAAGCACTTTGTTTCAATACAAATATGGAAGAGGGCAGGCTCACCAGATACTATGGTGGAGTTTGGGCTCGTTTCAATGGGAAAGACACCCAAAGCAAAAACTACCAACATATACACGCGTGGCAAAGTGTAAATGAAAGCTCCTTTCCTCCTATTTCGTTTGTTCATTGATTCCCTCTTTCGTCGTTTTGTCTGTATGCACGTACAACACATAAACTAGGAGTCTTGGCTCTAAGAGAGGGATAGCTGTGAGTTTGCTGGTGCAGCCTCACCTGCACGACCGGCTCCAGCATCAGCATCAACTTATTCCTGTATTGCCTTTCCTCTCACTATTTCTATTTCCCGGTGACTCTATTATCTTTTTTTGATATTGGTCCCATCCCCCAAGAAAGAGACAAATACACAAATTAACAAGACAAAGCCCATTCTTGCCCCTTCATCCCACCCCTCCCTTCATCCCCACTTCCGCCACTCCATCCCCTCGGGTGCCTTTCTCTCCTCGTCCTTTTCATAATCCTTGTTGGCGACCTCTCCCCAATTCGTGGATAGCACAGTCCCACCCGACGTCTGATAGCTCTTCACCATTGCCCTGCGTGTATCGTCGCTAGCATTGGAATAAATGTCTTTGAACAATTTGTTCAACGCTTCCTCCCCTACCGGCTTCTCGCTCTCCAGCTCCTTCGTTATCTCCCGCTCGACCGCGCCCCAATCCTTATGGCTGGCGTACGGCCGCAACGGCTTGCTGCTAGTACTGCACTTACTACTACTGTTAGAGACTGACGATGAAGGAGAAGAAGAAGACGAGAGAGGCGGCTGCAAAACAGGAACGGAAGCAGCGTTCGTCGAGGAGGAAGAAGCACTCAAGTCAGGCCAGGGCAAGCCTTCGGTGACTTTCTTGAGCTTGATTTCGACTTTGGTTGCAAAGAAAATAATGACACTCTCCTCCGGAATTACAGCCTCAAATAACTGTCTCTTTAGCAGCACGGTACTTCCGTCATTACCCTTGATTGTGAGTTGACGAGGCTGGATCACCACGCTAGCCTCCCCTTCCTTCAGCCCCTTCTGGAGGAGCGTCACAGTCAGATGGGTCGGGGTCTGATAGTATTGATATTTGGGTTGCACAGGCATAGATAAGGCGGCCGCAGTCGTGGGTTTAAGCGTGGTGAGGGGCGCAGGCTCTCTTGTGGTAGTGGTGGTGGTGACGCTGGACGCCTCCTTCACCCCTTCCTCCCCTTCCTCCATCTCAACCGCCACCTTGCGGAGCCATGTCGCGTACTTTCGCCCCTCCAGCTCAGGACCCTCGCCCAACAACTCCTTGCCTTTCATGAACGCGATTTTGGCCCGCGCAAAGTCCTCGAGAGCAAAGGCAGCGAGTCCTTGGCGGTACCATGCCACTTCCAAGTCGGGTTTGAGCGTGGCAGCTTTCGCAGCGTCTTGCATGGCTTGAGGCGGCTTGTCCAGCTTCAGGTATACGGCAGCGCGGGAGGCAAGGGCGATGACGTCATCGGGGTGAGTGGTGAGATAGACGGTGTATAGCTATGGGTGTGTGTCGGTGGAGGGAAGAGAGGGGAGGTAGGGAGCAAGGGGAGGAGGGAAGGCTTTGAGGAAGGAGAAGAGGAGGATAGAAAGCGCCATGCCCAGTCTCAGCCATAAACCCACATATAGCAGAATCAGTGCGGTGGAATTATGGCGTATGATTTAGGTCCCAGGCGGAGGAAAAATGCAGCCAACTTTCTTTTTTTCAACCCCATTCCTTCCACAGTGCGGAGGGCACGCACCTCTTCGGCCCTGGCAAACTCCTCGTCTATGAACGCTTGCTGCGCTTGCTCCATGGCTTCAGGTACAGGAAATATAAGGGATTGTCCCGCATGTGGAATATTGGGATGGGAAGGAGTGTGGTGAGACAAAAATTGCGTCTAGAAAATCGGAGGGAGGCTTCTGGCTGGTCGGAACCCGGATGACTGAGCGACGCGGATCATCGTGATGCCGGGCGACGCAACGACACCAAGCGGCCCACGCCCCTCTTCTTGCAAGTTGAATGCCTCTTAAGCGTCTGCCATCCAGAGTAGACGCGACAACCACATCAACGTGACAATGACGACTAACACCTTGTTACCCGCCACTCAACCGGGGTACCCATGACAGCCGAAGCTAACAAGGCACACCATCATCGAGGCCCCCTCATTTTACGCGCCCGTTATTCTAACTGCCTTTGCACCCTCCCGAATCGCTGTCACGCAACACTTGACTAGCCAGCGCCATGGAAGTCGGTGGGGGCGAGACGGTGGAGAGTGTGCTGAAGCGGCTTGAACAGAAGAGCGAATACGCCGTGGTACGAGGAACATGCGTAGGCATTCTCTTCATTTCCCTGTGGGCTCTCAACCTGCACGTCTTTAAGGTTGCACACATCGACATCTCCTGCATATACCCGGCGAAGCTCGTGCCAAACGCGACAGGGATCAACAGTAATGGTAGCGGAGGAGCGAGTGGCGGGCCAAGTTCCAGCAACAGCAGCGGCTGTACCAACAGCAGCGGCAGCAACATCAGCAACACCACCTCGAGCAGCAGCAGAATATCCCATTCCGCCCTTCAACAACCCCACCAGCCCGTGTGCCACCCGCGCAAGGTCGTTGGTCTTGTTACGTCATTAATCATGGGCATGGTGGTATGCACCCTCCTTATGTCGGAGCTTCTGGGTCAACCCTACCAACACGCCCCCTTTGTCTTCTACTTTCTTCTCCTCGCCGCCCTCCTCTATCCCTTTGACACAACCCGGGTCTTCCGCGAGTTCGCTGTCCTCTTCGGGCGGGTACTCTGGCTCGTCTTCTTCCCTGGAAGCGAAGTGCATTTCCTAGAAGTCCTAGTGGGTGATATATTGACCAGCATGTCCAAAGTCTTTTTCGAAATCGGTCTCACTTGTGTTGCGACTCTCCTCGCCCTCTCCCCCACTTTCTTCCGCGTCCTTTCTCCAGATATCCTACCTACGCTCATGGCAAGTACACCCTTCATCCTGCGAATCCGCCAATGCCTGGTGCAACACCGAGGGGCGACGTCAGAAAAAAGTCGATTTCTCATTTCGCTCAATATCTTAAAGTACTGCTCCTCGATTCCTGGCCTATGGCTGCCCCTCCTCCTTGCCCCCCATTACGCAACCCGACAAATTGAACGTGTATTGCTGTGGGTACTGTTATTTAATTCTTTGTATTCTTTTCTATGGGATGTCATCATGGATTGGGGTCTAGGACACATCAACCTGAGCGGCCACGGTAGCAGCAGCACCAGCACCAGTGGCAGCGGTAGGAAAGGCGGGGGAGGGGAAAGAAGTCCGTCATCGAGATTAAGGCATTGGGGCCTGAGGCCGACATTGTTATTTGGGTCGGCGGGGTCTTATTATGCGGCCATTGGGTTGGATTTGGTGCTTCGGTTGGTGTGGGTGTTGAAGTACGTGGAGTTTGACCACCGGCTTTCATATGATAAATTCATGTTGTTGATTGAGGGGTTGGAGGTGCTCAGGAGAGGGGTATGGTCGATATATAGGATTGAGTGGGAATGTTTGAATTTGACGGGGGGTAGGAGGGTGGAGGGTGGGGGAGGGATAAGTATGGTGGATGTTGGAAAGGGGGGACTGGCAGGAGGAGGAGGGTTTGTGGGAAGGAAGGGAGTGGGAGGTCATGATAGTGATGAAAGTGTTGACTTGGAGAGGTCGTTGGGGATGGATGAGGATGACATTGGAATGGAGGTGACGAGTAAATTGTTGTCGCGTTGATATGGTTGATTTCATGAATTTTGGAGTAATGGGGAGGAGGATTGAAAGGGAAGAGCGCTCTCAGGATGGAGGGGAGGAAAAAGAGTTGAGATGTGTGAGTGCGACTGTCCCATGTCTTAGTGTAGTCCCAGAAGTAGTGTCTGTTTTATAACGGAAAAATGGTTTTTAAATGTATGTATATAATAAGTCAGAGGGGGCAAGGACGGCAACCGACCTTTCCTCCTCGCTAACATAGTACTCTCACGTGAACGAAACGATAAAAAGTATTTTGGCCTCCCTTCTTTCTCCTCGGTGATTGAGGACAGAAAGAAGGAAAATATAGTGAAATTAACTCAAGAATAATGCGGAAGCAAAAAATATTATACATGCTTGCTGACTTTTCTCATCGTCTAGTTTTCGGGTTTCCATCATTCTTTTCCCTCCCCCAAAATGCATGGCTGGGGAGGATTATGTTATCGTGGGATTTTTTCCCTCTGTTTTGGCCGTTACTACCACCACTGCAGCTACTACTTTTCATTCAATGCTGATTTGCTCATTTGCCCGTCCACTAAATTGCAATGTTCCTTAATTTCCCAGATAGTTTATCACTCAGGCAGAGACAAGCTTGCTCTCGTTCTCTTTCCTGCTTTCCTATTTTACATGTATAAGTACAATTTTTCGGCCGCAGTACCCACACACAAAGTCCTGATGATGGTGATAGTGGTTGTATTGATGACAGTGCTCGGGGTGTGTCGTTTGTCATGCGCACGAACCCAATAAAACTCGTCTCCGACATACCCACACACAGCACGTGGTACAAAAGTAAAATAAATTACATATCTGCACCAAAAAAGCTTACACCAGTTATCATCATCAGATCATTTCCCAACTTTTAGGCGAGTTGGGGCTGTTGTTGCTGGTGCTGTTGTTGCTGGTGCTGTTGTCATTGATCCAGCAGTTCCCCAAACCTATTATCCTGCCGCCCTTGGTCTTTCTGCCCCTGCTGCTTCCCTGAATGCAAGGCCTTCCTCAGACTGTCCGCAAAATCCACCACCCCTCTCACACTAAATTTTTCGGCAACAAACGGGGGAACTCCTGCCGACTTGACGTGACTCACAGTCGTGAGTTGCGCGCGGTCGGGGTCCGTCGGATGGGGCTTTACCTCGGTCACTCCCAAAATAATCTCCGATCGAGCGAAGGCGGAGGAGCGTGGTACTTCCGGGTGATCGGTGTATTTGGTCAGCATAACCTGACTACCATCGGGCCGGCGAATAACGTGCATGATCGTACAAAATTCATGCGCGCGTTTCTGTAACGGAGGCAGGGTACGATTTCGGACAATTTTGGTGTTGGGCCCTACTTGTGCGATATCTTGCCGGCCTTTGCTGTATTTATTGTACTCGGCCACACGCTCCGAGTCGACCAACAAATCTATCACCGCGTCCGGCGGCGCGTGCAAGACCGTCGACAGCTTCAGGCATGGGTATTCCCTCCCATATGTATCCTCTGCCTGCACCCGCTTCCACACCTTAGTGTCCTCCTTCTCTGAGACCTGATGCCAGTCATCCCCCTCCTCAATCAAGGCTTTGTGTCCCTCTTCCTCTAAAGAACGAAGCAACGACAGGTACCGCGAGTCTACCCCATCCAGAGACGCCGCACCATCGCCAGCCAAAACTTCTCCAGTCGCATCCATTAGCCCTGCCTGCTGCCGTCTCAACTGCCGAATTAATCTCTCGGCAAACAAGCCCAGATTTCTCGTAGATCTCTTTTCCGACGCTCCTTTCTGCCGTTGCGACCGTTGGGGCAAGCGAGATATCAGCGCTGCAACCAGTTTGGATGAATTGGAAAATTGCCAAGATTCCCTTAAATGAAGCACTTGAGAACGTAACCGCATGCGGATCCTCTGCAAAGGCCACGTGCGACGGGCCATGCCCCCGCTCAAGTCGAGCACGTTGAGGCCGTCGTCGTAGTGGTGTCCCGGCGCCGCGGCAGCTCTGGAAGCCTTCCGAAGCCGGCGGTAGCTCAGCTTGCTGCTGCTACTCTTCCCTGTGATGCTGTCATAGTCAAGAGGTCCGTCCATGTTCTCATTTCTTGAGGCTGCCCCACCTAGGCCGTCGAAAGTCATAGGTAAGCGGACATGGCTCCCCGCCGAGCCTGAGCCTCTGCCCTTCTCGCCTTGCACGATCAAGACCCGAGACACGACCAACACCCCGCACGCTACTACGACAAACAATAGACGTGCCAGCATGAGCATTTGCAGAGACGGTGGTGTAGGCGGGGAATGGAGGTGCTCAAGGAGAAAAGTAGCTCGCGTGGAATGTTTCAACGAAAGAAAGGGGGGAGAAGTGAGGGATTGTGGCCCGGCTTAGTCGTAACCCTATCGCACTACTTGATCCGCAGATTGTGGGCTCTAAAGAAAGGGCTGGTCGTGGGCCAGCGTAACTTTTGCTCGGACAAGAATCAGCCCCGAATCTTACCGATGCAAGTGTCTGACTGGGCCTCCCTAGCACACACGACCGACCGCCGCCCAAGCAACCCTTCGTCGTGTCCCTTTGCTGGCTCTTGGCTTATCCTGTATGATGGGAAGAGGAATGAAAGGATCCGAAATTGGGTCTTAAAAAGACATCGGGAGAAGCAACAAAAACTACGCTGACACAACTTCAGAGCTCAGGAAAGTGCCAAGACGCTAACGTTACGAACGGGGAGTTCGAATTGATGACCAGCAGTGATCAATAAACAACAAAAAAAAGACCGGCAGCAGTCGTCGTCCATTAGGCCTCTTCCTGCACATGGCGAAGCTAGACATCCATTTCTTATGTCGGATGTGATGACCCTAATCCTGACCCTATTTTCCTGCACGAATTATTACATTATAACCAAAGGATGGGGATGCATAAGGAAGAATCATCCCACGTGTGAACAAGAGCAATGGAATAACGCTACACGACGCAACTGAAAATCCGGGGGCCTCAAGGACTGCTTCTGCCTCCACTTAAATGTGTTTGCAAGGAAATGTCGGCAGGTTTGAGACATAAATAGTCAGGCCTTGGGAGCTCACCTTGCTTCTCTACCGTCTTCCACTTTCAAACAGGGCACGCGTAAAACGCGTCCAAGCCCGCCGCCTCGCTAGCCCGTCGTCCACCCCACAACTCTCTTCAAGGAACAACTTACCTTCAGGCAGGAGTTAGGAACAGGCTACAGCAATGAGGAGCGATCACTCAAGAAGACCACTCAGCAGGGGGACAGGCTTGCCATCGCTTCTGGTGCTGCTCGTGTTGATCGGCGCCAGCATGGCTTTTCTCCTCCCGTCTTCCCACCTGTCCGCCGTGACCCTCTCCACTGCAACATGGCGTGTGGCCCCCCTCCAGGCCGTTCCTCCGCCCGCGGTCGACTACACCGCTGCGACCACGGTCATCGTCCAGGTGCAGCAGCATCGAATGCAAGAACTGGAGGCCAAGGTTATGGCTGTCTCGGACACGCAGGTGCGCGGCGCGGCCACTGATGTGGAGCCTCTACTGGCGGCGGTCGTTGAGGAGAAGCCGCTTGATGCTATCGTGAAGACGTCTAGCGGTGCCCTCAAAGGATTCGAAGGCGTGGCCCTGTTGGGTGCTTTGCCCTTGGCCTTCTTCTCGGCGCGTACGCTGGAGAGGAAGCAAAAGGAATTGGAGGCTGTGGCTGCCAAGGAGCTAGAGGACAACGCAGCGCGCATTGACCGAGAAGCGGAACAAGCCCGCGCCAAGGCCGTGGAAGACGCTCAGAAGGCGGCAAAGAAGGAACTCCTCGATGTTAAAATTCAGCGGGCCCGCGATGAAGAGAATCGTCTTCGCAAGAACCAGGAAGAGGAGATCGAGCGTGAGAAGGCCAAACAAGATGCCATCGCCGCCCAAAAGGTTGCCGAGCAAAAAGAACTACAAATCAAGCGTGAAGGGGAACAAGCTGCGGCGGCCAGCCTGCAGAGAGAACAGCGTGCGGCTGAAGAGCTTGCTAAGCTTTCCATCGCCCCAGAGCAAAATGTGGAAGCAGCAGCAGCGGCAGCAGCCAAGAAGGAAGCCGAGATGAAAGCCGCGGCTGAAGCGAAGGCGGCGGCCGAAGCGAAGGCCAAGGCGGATGCAGCAGCAGCGGCAGCGGCAGCAAAGAAGGAGGCCGAGATGAAAGCCGCGGCTGAAGCAAAAGCGGCGGCCGAAGCGAAGGCCAAGGCGGATGCAGAAGCAGCAGCAGCGGCAGCAGCCAAGAAGGAAGCCGAGATGATAGCCGCGGCTGAAGCAAAAGCGGCGGCTGAAGCGAAGGCCAAGGCGGATGCAGAGGCAGCAGCAGCGGCAGCAGCCAAGAAGGAAGCCGAGATGAAAGCCGCGGCTGAAGCGAAGGCCAAGGCTGATGCAGAGGCAGCAGCAGCG